>ERZ507591.364-NODE-364-length-13930-cov-13.8141_pt1 | contig 13930 bp, 10 predicted proteins | sample MGYA00513434_ERZ507591 | MGnify/ENA metagenome assembly ERZ507591 | reverse complement strand
TTGGCGCTGTCTTAGCCTGGACCTACCTGCGTACGCGGGACATGCGCTATTCAATCGGTTTGCACATACTGAATAATGCGACGATTTTATTGGTTTAAGCAGCGTAATCCTAGCAACCGATCATTGCCGCGTGAGCTTCCTTGGCTATGGGCAGATTCCGAATTGCTAAAAGCGTTAATGAATGTATAAAAGCCACCCATCATTGTTCTGCGATGGGTGGCTTTTATACGTTCCGGTCGGTTTATTCAAATTGGCAGTTCAATTCAGTGTGTAGAAAATACTTTCCTTCTGCTGTCAGATAAAGCGCTCGTTTGGTGTTGGGATCACGTTCAACAAAAGCTTGCTTTGAAAATGCATCAAAAATGGCATTACCCAAGGCACCACCGAGATGATGTTTTCGTTCGCTCCAGTCCAGACATTTAACGGTAAAGAGACGTTTCTTTTTTTGGACGGTTTCAAGATCAATATTCAAATCCTTTTCAAAGAAGTTCAGACCATCCGGCGTGACTTGATATGCTTGAGGTTCTTCGCTAATGAGGTGATCAGCCAAGAGTTGATCGGTAATCAAAACGCCTATTTTTCCCGCCATATGGTCGTAGCAAGAACGGAAAGTCCGCATTTTATCAACCTTAAGGGCTCTGGTTAAGGTATGGGTTGACGCTGATGGTGAAAGTGGACTGAATTGTTCGATGAGTGCGGCAACCTGATCACTCACTAAGAAGAAATAGTGAAAGCGGCCGGATTTTTCCATTTTAACCCAACCATTGTTAATGAAGTTCTGTAAGTGATAACTGGCAGTTTGAGGTTGAATGTTGGCTTCGCGGGCTATTTCTAGAAGCGTGTGACCGCGTTTATCCATGAGACTGTCCAAAACTAGCATTTTTGAGTGATTGGACAAAGCGACGGCAATCTTGGTGATGTTAGGTAATTCTTTTGCCATGAAACGAACCTCCTTATCGGCGAATAATAACCGCACTTTAATTATTCCACATTTCGATGCGCATGGAAATGACTGCGCTCTAAAATTTAGAACAAGGGCGTTAGTTAAGCCCATGAAAAGCGATATTTGTTTCGCTAGTGTAGGTGTCCGGCTGTGAAAATTTTACAGGTTGAAAAAGTAGTTAAGCGTTATGGAAACTTTGAGGCAGTTAAAGGGATTTCACTGTCCTTGGATCGCGGGAAAACGTTAGCTGTCTTGGGACCTAATGGCGCTGGTAAATCGACGACTTTAAAAATGATTTATGCGACGACCGCCATTACTTCCGGGAAAATTTATATCAACGGGATCGATATTGTCAAACAACCTCGATTAGCTAAAAGGACGATTGGGGTGGTTATGCAAGATGACTTACTGGACACGACGCTGACCGTTAAAGAAAATATGATCGCTCATGGTATCTTATTTGATTTAACGGTTAAAGTGGCTGCTGAAAAAGCCGAGCAATTGCTAAAGTTTGTTGGGTTGTCTCATTACCAAAATAAAGCAACAACCAGTCTGTCAGGAGGGATGCGTCGCCGCTTAGTCTTGGCGCGGGCGCTTATTAATGATCCTAAACTGATCATTCTGGATGAACCCACCACCGGGCTTGATATTCAATCAAGACATGTTTTTTGGCACCGAATCAATGATTTAAAAAAACGCGGCGTTTCCATTTTGCTCACGTCACATTATGTTGATGAAATCGAGACGTTGGCGGACAACGTTATGATTATTGATCATGGCGTCGCTTTAGCAGAAGCTCCTGTTGAAGAACTTCCGCTAAAGTATGGTTATGCCACGCTGGAGGAGGCTTACTTGAAAATGACAAATTTTGATGAGGGGCGGGAAGATATTGAACAAACTCAAGATTAAAAGCATCAATCATGTGATCTATCGTGATTGGATGAGCTTCAAGAAGTTGTTTAAAATCGCTATTTTTCCTAATCTGTTTGATCCGATCTTGTATTTAGTAGCGATGGGTTTGGGTTTAGGCAGTTTTGTTGGCCAAGTAGACGGGATGCCTTACTTGAAGTTTATTACGTTAGGTTTGATTGCTGGGACGGCGATGAACGCATCCAACAATGAAAGTACGGTTAATGCCTATATCCAGATGCATTTAGACAAAACATATTATGAAATGAGCACTGGTCCAATCAGCCTGCCGGATATCATTGTCGGTCAAGCTATTTGGGCCGGTATCCGGAGCGTCATCTTCGGTACACTATTTATGCTAGTGGCGCTACTGATGGGAACCATTAGCAGTTTTTGGGCAATGTTAATTCCAATGGTTTTGTTTATTACAGGTACCCTGTTTGGATTCTTGGGACTGGCTTTCACGCTGATGGCACCTAGCAGAGATTATCTGAACTATTACACGATGTTGGTTATTCAACCCATGTTTATGTTTTCAAACACGTTTTTCCCGTTGAGTCATGTGGCCAGCTGGTTGAAACAGGTTGGCTGGTTTTCGCCGTTAACCCATGCGGTGGGCCTAATTCGCGGATTAGCTGATGGTAATTTGAGTGGTCAATTGGCTAATCTGGTTTGGTTGTTCGTTGTATTGTTAATAATTGCGCTAGTTCCAATCAACTTGGTCGAAAAAAAGCTTGTTTATTAAATTGATGGTCGTCCTGGTGGCAAGTAACAAGTCGATAGGCGTTGGCATCAGCGAAAGGTTGATTTACCAACGCTTTTTTTCTGAGGCTAATATTCGATTCATGAATATTAACGATGCAAAAGATTCATTTGGTTGATGTTAGCTGTTCTTGTTAGACTAGGGAGCATGTGATTGATTATGCGTTCGCTGGCGCAGGGATCTGCGTGTAAGGACCTTGGTTGTAATGGTCAAAGCCCGACCATCACGCCCAAGGCCGCTTACACTCCGATCCCTAACCGCGCCCGCTCACGCTCAGGAGGATATTATGCGTAATTTTTTAAAGCAGGTACCGTTACCCATGGCGGGGTTGACGTTGGGGTTGGCTTCGTTGGGGAATTTGTATAAATTAGCTGGTTGGCAGTTGGTTGGTGATTTGACTGGGATCGTAGCTGGGTTGTTGTTTGGATTGGTTTTGCTGAAGCTTTGTTTGACGCCGCTTCATGCTGCTGGTAGTTTGCAGGATCCGATTATTGCTTCGGTTTCGCCAACTTTTTCAATGACGCTGATGATCTTGTGTACTTATTTTGTTGCTTGGGGGATGCCGTTGCCGGTTGCGACGATTGTTTGGTTGATGGCGGTGGCGATTCACTTTGGGTTGATGATTTTCTTTGTTCTGCGGCATTTGATTTCACAACCGAAAGCATGGCGAATGATTTACCCGAGCTGGTTTGTCACGTTTGTTGGCTTGGGCGTGATTCCGGTGACCAGCAGTCAATTTGTACCGGCGTTAGGTCAGCCGCTTTTCTGGATGGCGTTGGTGATTTATGTTGCCTTGTTTCCGTTTGTGCTTCACCGGTTACGGCATGTGCCTTTGCCCGAAGCGACTCAACCATTATTAACCATTATGGCAGCCCCGGCCTCGTTGTGTCTGACCGGTTATCTGGCCAGTTTTGAACACCCTAACTTCTGGCTGGCAACAGGGATGCTGATTTTTGCGCAGAGTTTATATTTCATTACGTTGGTTAGTATTCGCCAGTATACGCGGTTATCGTTTTACCCAAGTTTTGCGGCCTTCACGTTCCCCTTGGTCATTTCCGCCACCGCATTGACCAAATATATTGCGGCTTTTGCCCAGAATGGCACAGTGCATGATCTGATGAGTGTCCTGCAATGGGGTGAGTGGATCGCAGCAACGCTGATGCTAGTCTTTGTAACCGGTCATTATCTGCACTTTCTGCGGCGGATTCGAAAAGGGGTTAAGGTTGTTGCTCAAGACGCGCAGAAGGCTATTGAATAGTCGAAAAGGCGATGAGACAGCTTTTGTGACGTTATTCTTTTCTGTCTTTAAACAGCATAAATCCAGCGCATCATTTTGTGGTTGACTTAGCCAGATCAATAATTTTATCTAGCATCGCTTGCTTATGCGGCCAGTGAGCACTCGGTTTCTGCAGCAGGTAAAAATGCCGTTGAAACTTTTTCCCGATGGCTTGCTGCGGGGCGTCAGGCGGAGCGATGCGATCGGATAATAGCGCCTGCCCCACGCCATTTTGGACCAAGGCCCGCAGCATGGCGTTGTTATTAACGGTCATCAGGTGTTTGGGCGTGATGCCGGTTGTTTGTAGGTAAGCAGTTGTGTAATAGCGCATGCCGGAACCTTCTTCACGGGTGATCCAGGTACCCGTGGGCCAGCCCGAGACCGTGAGCTGATCGGTACACAAGGTCGTTCTGGTAGCACCTTTAAGTGTCAGTGGCTGTTCAATAAAGCCGAGATCAAGGCGCCGCGATTCCAGCTGATTCACAACCTGGAGGGAATTTAAGACGGCGACATCGAATTGTAGGTAGGGAAAAGCAGCCTTCAAATCGCGCGCTAAGCTAGGAAACAGCACGGCCGCGACACTTTGGGATATGCCGATATGTAAGGTGACCGTGGTTGTCGCCGTGGTGTTTTGCAGTGCCTGTTTGGTTTTGTCCCATTCGGCTAACATGTTGCCGCTAAAATCGTACAGAATATCAGCTGCGGCAGTTGGTACGGTGGCGCTGCGCTTGTTGCGTTCAAAAAGTGTGACATTGAGTTCGTGTTCAAGCTGCTGAATGTGGTGGGAGACGGTGGGCTGACTCGTAAAAAGATGCTCAGCCGCCAATGAAAAACTGCGCGTTTCATAGACAGCCATGAAGGTGCGTAATAAGTTAAACAATTAAATGGCCTCCGGAGTTTTTATTAAGTTTTTAAATTAAACAATGATGTTAATAAAATATCATAATAATCACGGATAAAACAAACGCCCTTGTCTTTTTGCGACAAGGGCGTTTGTGTGGCCTTAAACTCGAGCTTCCGAAGCATCGCCGGTTCGCCGATATAGATCGGTCGGCAGTGCAGTAATTAATGGGCTTGGTGCATCCAACGTTACAAGTGTTAAGTGATGCAAGGCACGCGAGCAAAGGGTATAGAGAATATCGCGATCGGCTTCATTGCGGTAAGTGGTTGCGGAAATGTCCCAGCCCACAACCGCATCAAACTCAAGTCCTTTAGCCAGGTAAACCGGCAAGATGACACACCCATTTTTCAGACTGTGGTCGTTAGCAGACAGTAACGTGACCGGCGTATCGAGCTTGAGCGTCGCGTAAAGCTGTGCAGCGGTTTTGGCATCTTTGGTCAAAATAGCCACGGTACTGTCAACTGTCAGTAACCGCGTGACCAAACGCGATAAGGCAGCAGTGGCCTCCGCTGATGAAACGGTCAAAACCTCAGGCATATCTCCGGCGCGATTAAAGGCTTGAATGTGGTCGTGTTCTGGCAACAAGGCTTTGGCAAAGTTCGTAATCGGTTGGGTTGACCGGTAACTCTTGTTCAACGTAATCAAACGGATCTTATAGCCGGCAAAAACATCCTTAATTTCATGGATAAAGTCGCTGGGCTGGTAATTGCTGGTGAAGACGTCTTGTTTGGCATCCCCGAGCAACGTTAATTTGGCCTTTGGAAAAGCATGTTTCAGATACAACAATTGCGCCATACTGAAATCTTGCATTTCATCAACGAACACATACTGAATCAAATTATTTTGGCCGCTGCCGGTGCTCAGGTCGCGCAGGTAAAGCAAGGGAGCCGCGTCTTCTAAGCGTAAGTGATGGGCTTCAATGCCGTCGCTAAAAGCAGTGATCATCGTCTGCCAAATCGGCACGTTCACCGGAGCTGCTACTTGCTCCATGAATTGTTGATAATCCTGGAAGACGTCATAAAAATGATCATTGTACAGTGCGTCGTAAATCGGGGCGAAGGCTTTTGCAACAATGGCTTCGGAAACGAATTGTTGCTCGTCTTCACCGGTTTCAAATTCATGATCGGCTGTCAACGTTTCTAATTCGGTTTGGGATAAGTCAGAGACGCGCAGTTGAGCCCAGTCGTGCGTGGCTTCGTCGTGAATACGAGCGTTTAACTGTTTAATCAGTGCGTTTTTAGTAGCGGTGAATTTGTCGATGGGTTTCATCAAGGCCGGTTGTGACTGATAAATGTTGGCAATCGCGGTGGCAGAAAAGAAGACTTCACCATTGAATTCAACGTCAATGAAATGAGGGACACGATCCGGATCGTTGGCGTAATCGGCAATGGCTTGTAAGTAGCTGGGAGCCTCTTTAAAGCGGCGAATGGTTTCGGCTGCTTGCGGCAAACCGGCTGCATCGTGTTCGTACCGTTCAAATAAAGTTTCGACATGCAGGCCGGTAAAGCGATTGGCGAGGAACTCGAACAAGGTGGCCTGACGCATATTCTTTTCACCTAAGCTTGGCAAGACTTGAGAAATGTAGTTGGCAAAAAGCCGGTTAGGAGAAAAGAGCACCATTTGGTCGGCATCCAAATCGCTGCGGCTGTGGTAAAGCAAGTAGGCAACCCGCTGGAGGACCGCACTGGTTTTGCCTGAGCCCGCGACGCCTTGAACGACTAGCAAGTCACTGGAGGTATCGCGAATGATGTCGTTTTGTTCGCGCTGAATGGTGGCGACGATGTTTTTCATATATTCGTCAGACTGGTCGCCAAGCACCGATTGCAGAATCTCATCGCCTACTGTTTCGTTCGTATCAAACATGGTTTTGATATGACCGTGTTCGATTTGAAACTGGCGCTTATTCTTCAACGTCGCGTGCTGCTCGCCAGCTGGGGTTTCATACGTCACATCCCCCAGCGTGCCGTTATAATAGATGGAACTGATCGGGGCGCGCCAATCATAAACCAGAAAATCGCCATCTTCGTCAATGAAGGTCGCGGTGCCAATGTAAAGCGTATCCGGTTCGCCGTCTTCGTCAATGTCGATGCGGCCAAAATACGGGTTGTCTGCCAATAAAGTTAAGCGATCGCCTTCATGTTTAAGGATGGTTTCATTTTCAACCGCCCGTGCAACCATGACTTTTTGTTGCTGAACGGCGGCGTTGGTTTCCATTTGATCATCGACTTCAGTCACGTTGACTTTGGTGTTTTCGCCATACGCCCGTTCGATGCGACTGGTTTCACGGTGCGCTGCTTCGATTTGCTCATGGATGGCGGCCAACCTCGCTTTTAGTTTCGCAATGACCGCCGTGACCCGTGCCTGTTCTTCTGCTTTCGTTGCATTCTTCATAACCGGCGCTCCTCTCCGATTCAGTATGCGTGCGTTGATGTGACCAGGATCGAATCCTGAACCAGCGAACGCGTTATCGTGTTTAAAATAGTGTCGATAATCTTACGCCCGGTTGAGGGAAAAGTAAAGTGAGCGCGAACCGGCGCGGTTAGAAGTCGGAGTGTAAGCGGCCTTAAGCGTGATGGCCCGGTTTTGGCCATTGCGCTTAAGGTCCTTACACGCAGACTTCTGCGCCGGTGAGCGCGTTATGGGCGTAAACCAGAACGTAAGTGGCCTTAAGCGTGATGATTGGGCTTTAGCCATTGCGTTTTAGGGTCTTACACGGAGACTGCTGCGAACACTCTACAAGTTGTTGCATCGGAAAACAAGGTGGTACACTTAAACATAATTACTTCACACGGAGGTTCGAGATGGCTGATTTATGGCGGACGATTGCTGAGCGCCACGGTGAATTGCTAAGTGCACTGGGACAGCATATTGAAATATCACTGATTGCGCTTATTTTAGCGGTGGTAATTGCGATTCCGTTGGCGGTTTGGGTTCAGACACATGCCAAAGTCGCGGCAGTTTTGCTTCAGATTACCGGCGTGTTGCAGACGATTCCTTCATTGGCATTGCTGGGGTTATTGATTCCGTTTGTGGGGATTGGAACGTTGCCGGCGATTATTGCGTTAGTGGTCTATGCGCTGTTGCCGATTTTTCAGAATACATATATCGGCCTGCGCGACATTGATCCTTCCTATGAAGAAGCGGCAGATGCATTTGGGATGAGTCGGTTGCGGAAACTGTTTAAAGTCGAGTTGCCGATTGCGCTGCCGGTGATTTTGTCGGGCGTCCGGACGGCGATGGTGATGATCATCGGCACGGCGACTCTGGCAGCGCTGATTGGTGCAGGCGGGTTGGGAACCTTCATTCTTTTGGGCATTGACCGCAACGATGCCGCATTGACACTTATGGGTGCCCTCGCTGCGGCGTTATTGGCGATTGTCTTTTCGTGGTTATTGAACATAATGCAAAAAATTAACTGGAAGCTGAGCGTCGGGGTTGTGGCGTTGGCGGTTTTCGGACTCGTCGGCACACAGGTTTACAGCCGGGTGACTGCGCCGAAAGAAACGATCACCATTGCCGGTAAACTAGGCAGCGAGCCGGATATTTTGATTCATATGTATAAGGAACTGATTCAAAAAGCCGATCCTGATGTTGGGGTCACATTGAAACCAAACTTTGGGCAAACGAGCTTCTTGTACAATGCTTTGCGAACCGATAAGATCAACTTGTACCCAGAATTTTCCGGAACGGTCTTGGCTAGTCTGACGAAACCCTCTGCAGCCCAACAGCATCAGGTAGCGGCAGGCAAAAATAATTATCCATTAGCCAAAAAGTTGTTGGCCCGGCAAGGCTTCACTTATCTGAAACCAATGGCCTATAACAACACATACGCACTGGTGGTTAAAGCAAGTTTTGCCAAGCGTTATCAGTTGCAAACTATCAGTGATCTGGCAAAAATCGCACCATCAATTCGCGCTGGCTTTGACTTGGAATTTATTGACCGCCAAGATGGATATAAAGGCATTCAATCTCAATATGGCCTGCAATTTAAGGTGGATTCCATGGATGCCTCGTTGCGATATCAAGCATTAGATCGCGGGCAGATTAACCTGACTGATGGCTATACAACTGACGCGCAACTGCGACAGTATCATTTAGTGGCCTTGAAAGATGACAAAGGTCTGTTCCCGATCTACCGCGGGGCGCCACTCATGCGGGCTGCGTTTGCCAAGCAGCACCCACGACTGGTTGCGGCGTTGAACCGGTTAGCCAACCAAATCACCGAAAAACAGATGCAGGCGATGAATTATGCCGTGAGTGTGCAAAATCAAAAAGCGGCCACGGTCGCTCATCGCTATCTCGTGCAACATGGTTTGCTCAAGGAGGTGCGCTGATGGCATTGATCAGTCTGGAACACGTCACGAAGACTTATGATGACAAGCCGGTTGTCAATGACTTGAGTCTACAGGTCGATCAAGGTGAACTGTTCGTCCTGGTCGGCACTTCCGGCAGTGGGAAAACCACCACGTTGAAAATGATCAATCGGCTGGTTGATCCAACGGCAGGGGTCATCAAATTTGCCGGTAAACCACTGATGGCATACAAGGTACGTGACTTGCGTTGGGATCTAGGCTATGTTTTACAGCAAATTGCATTATTTCCAACGATGACAGTTGCGCAAAACATCGCGGTCATTCCGGAAATGAAAGGGTGGTCACGGCAAAAAATCCGCACGGCAACCGATGATTTATTGGCAATGGTTGACTTGCCGCCAGCCGAGTATCGTGATCGCATGCCCAGCGAGCTATCAGGTGGCCAGCAACAGCGGATTGGTATTTTGCGGGCTTTAGCATCGCGGCCGAAAGTGGTGTTGATGGATGAACCATTTTCCGCGCTTGATCCGATTTCACGGACCCAGCTTCAGGATATGTTGCTGCACTTGCATCGGGCAATGAAAACCACGGTTGTTTTTGTCACCCATGATATGGCTGAAGCGATGAAACTCGGGAATCGGATTGGTGTCATGCACAACGGTCGGCTCTTGCAGGTGGATACCCCGGAAGCAATTGCCACGCAGCCAGCCAATGATTTTGTTGCTGATCTTTTCAAAGGAGCGCAGGCAAATCAAGGGTTGCAGGTGACATTGAGTCAATTAGCCCCATTTGCGGTTGAGCAATCAGCTGATCATGCAGTTGGCGGTAATTTAACGTTGGCCGAGGCGCTGCCGTTGTTGGACGCCCATGAAACATTGCGGGTCAAGAGTGACCATGGCGTCTTCGTGATTGATACGCATAGTGTGGTGGCGTATCTTGCAAGTGCATTTGTTGATCAGGACACAGAAACGAAAGGATGATCGAAATGGCGTATGATTATGACACGATTGTCATTGGTGGCGGTCCCGGTGGGTTGGCGGCTGCTTACGGACTTGCCGCCAAGCAAAAGGTGCTGGTGATTGAAAGCGATCTGTGGGGCGGCACCTGTCCCAATTACGGCTGTGATCCCAAGAAGATGCTTTATCGCGGAGTTGAAGTCAAAAACGCTACTTTGCGGATGAACGGTTTTGGCATCAGCGGTACGGCTAAGATTGATTGGCCGTCACTCATGGCCTTCAAGCGCAGTTACACAACCGGTATTCCGGCCGGGACGCTAACCGGCCTGACACGGACTGGCATTAAAACCTTATACGGACGCGCCCAATTGCTCGGCCAACATATGGTTAAAGTCGGGTCGCAAAACGTGACCGGAGAACATATTGTCATTGCCACCGGTCATACGCCGCGTTTTCCGGATATCCCCGGTGCCAATTTGTTGAAAACCAGCCGTGATTTTCTGGACGTGGACGAATTACCGACTAGCATTGCGTTTATTGGTGCCGGTTATGTCAGTGTCGAGCTTGCCAACATTGCCGCGGCAGCTGGAGCAGATGTGCATATCATTGGTCATTCCGATCGACTTTTACGTGCTTTCCCTAAAGTTGCCACAGAGGCATTGAAGCAGCTGTTGCTTAAAACCGGGATTCACTTTCACCCTAATGTTGAACTGACGAAAATCAGTCCACTGGGAACGATGACGCACTTGCATGCAGATGGGTTTGATCTCAACGTGGATATGGCAGTTACGGCGATGGGCCGAATTGCCAACGTTGCGGATTTAGGCTTGGCCAATGCTGGGATTAAATCCGACCTCCGCGGTATTCCCGTCGACGATCACTTACGGACGGCGGTTGCCAACATTTATGCAATTGGGGATGTCAACTTAAAACCGCAACCGAAACTGACACCGGTTGCTGGCTTTGAAGGCCGCTATGTAGCCCAACAAATTCTTGGCAGTCAGGAACCGATTCATTACCCGGCGATTCCAACCATCGTCTTTGGCCCCACAGAGCTGGCTAAAGTCGGCGTGGCGCTTGAAGATGCCCTAGCCGCACCGGAGCAGTATCAGGTCACTCACAACGAGACAACCCATTGGTACACATACAATCGCATACAAGACCCGGATGCGCAGGTATGGACGATTGTCGATAAAAGCACCGGCAAACTTGCAGGCGCCGTTGTCCTCGCGAGTCTGGCGGAAGACCTCATCAACACCTTTGCCGCTGCGATTGATGCCGGGCAGGAACCTAGTGATCTCAACCGGATCTATGCTTATCCGAGTGCACAGAGTGATTTGCAGTATTTGTTTTAATGCACAGAGGTAGGCTTGAGGGATTCGAATGTTAAACAAAAAGGATAGATTTAGCAATCAAGTTTGCTAGGTCTATCCTTTTTTGGGTGCTCAAGGCCGGGACGTCATTCATTGCTTCAAAATAGAAGTGTACTATTTCGTTTTTTCAAGAAATAGTACGCTTTTTGGCTTCCTTCATTTTAGTATAAATGAGCTTTAACGATTCCAGTGCCAAAGCGGAGCAATCGTAGGCCAGATGGGGCTCAGCCGTGGAAACAGCATAGCGACCGGGCTTGGAGCGTGATGAGAGAAGTAATGTAGCGAAAGAAGGTGATGTGCGTTTGGCGGGATCCAGTCTTAGCTATATATAAGTCTTGAAACTAACTTTTATTCTTGCTGTGATCCATTCTAACGCTTGGCTACTAATAACGGTGAGATAATCTACTTGTAAAGGTTCGGCAATTGTTGCAGAATCATTATAGAAAGATTAAAAAAGCGAAAATGCTCTTAATAATTAAAATAGGCACCAGCAATCAGTAGCAGTTAGACCGAACAATCTTAAGATGGGTCTCTGGAATAAGGTCAATGATGATGAGTATAGATGGGACTCCGCACATGATCATAGGGCTGCTTTTCTGTTGGCGACAGAACCGCTTCATTCTTATCAGCACAGTTTCACTTATTTTGCCTGCTGGAGAGGATCGTTGCTGGTTAACTCTCTCTAGAAGCCCACAGGATAATAGCAAGAATGAGATACAAAAATAGTTACCCGATTAAAGCATTTAGTCTAAATTTACAATCTGAAGTTTTTCACTAAATGACGCATTTTGTGGTAAGAATTTTGAAAAGATCTAACCATTCCGTTATCCGAGGAATATCCCTATTCATTTAAGGAGAATGATATGAAGCGCTTCAAGCAGATTATTTTTAGCGATTTCTTTGACACTTTAACGAATGGCGCCTTAGTTTTGTTTGCTTATTGGTACATTTATGATGTGACTCATAACCAGAACTACATTTCACTTCTGGGACTCATCTCGATGCTCGCGACTTTGTTTACATTTATTGGGGGCTATTTTTCAGACCGAATGAACAGAATTGCATTACTGAAGATAGTTGTGCTCATTCGAATTCTAAATACTAGCTTTGGGCTTGTCATTTATTTACTGATGAATAATCCAATTCTTGGGGTGATGATGACGGTTGTGATCAACTCGGTACTTAACATTGTGTACAGTCCACTTACTGAGTCCATTGTGCCATCTATCGTGCATGACCGGGATGACTTGGTCACGGCTAATTCGTGGGTATCCATAACGAATCAACTCGCATCGGTGCTATCAGCTGGGCTGTCTGCGATCTTTATTTTCTTCGGGAGTGTGGGTGCAGGATTGGTTCTGTCGTTGATCCTTTATAGCGTCTCCTATTTTCTTATTGGCCGTTTGAACAGTACACAAGCACCGGAAGCAAATCATGAGGCATCATCATCACTTTCAATTCAGACCAGTAACTTTTTTGAAGGAATCAAAATTATTCGTTCTAATACGTTAATTGCTGTCATTGTCCCGATAGCTTTAGTGACCAACTTCTGTTTCTGGACAGTTTGGCTTCTAATGCCTAAGCTGTCAATTGATATTTTTTCCGAGTTTAAGTATATGTATAATGCGGTTGATCTTGCGTTTACTGTAGGCTCGATTCTGGGAGCATTTCTGGTTAACGCCAAGCACTCAGACACAAAAATTTTTACTGCAAAAAGCTTCCCGTATTTTTTGTTTCTGCAAGGCTTCATGATATTATTGATTGGCTTTTTCAGTTTGTTGCAAAGGGGTATTTTTGGTGTGGTTGGTGTGGTATTAGCTTGGCTCGGATATGGTATTTGTAATGCTACCGGCTCGATTTTATATTTTTCCACTGTCCAGCTTTCGGTACCGAACCAACATATTGGCATGGTGATCGGCGCTATTCTCACGATTTTTTCAGTTGCCAATCCGATTGCGGCGATTGCCAGTGCACCGTTGTCACACCTAGCCGCAACGCCATCCATTGTTTTGTGTTTGGGACTTGTGATGATGATCGCCGCAATACCGGTTTTTTCGAAAAAAGTAATATCAGATTTAATCAAGGTTGATGCGGATTAACTTTAATAATGTTAATGCTATTGTTAGTAAACCTCTCTTTGCGACATAAGCAACTTATCTTTTTCAGACGTAATTACCAATTTTATTATATTGATATAAGGTTTTCTTTACGTAAAAAATCCCCGTCTGGTACACTAACCAGAGGAGGATGAACGCCATGAAAATAGTGCTTATCATTTGTATCGTGATTGCGATCGTTGCCGGATACCTTGCCAATAAGAAACGTCAGAAATAATGACAATAAGGTTCATTTTCGTGCTGGCATTCGGTTGTCATTGACTTCTTGTAAAAACTTAGCTAACCTAAACCCATATTCACACAAACGATAAGTACCCTATCTAGATGGTCGCCAGAGAGTCGGCAGCGCTGGGAAGTCGATGGCCAGGGTAGGTGAAAT
>ERZ507591.351-NODE-351-length-14411-cov-14.561_pt1 | contig 14411 bp, 10 predicted proteins | sample MGYA00513434_ERZ507591 | MGnify/ENA metagenome assembly ERZ507591 | reverse complement strand
AAAAAACGTGTTTGCCAGTGCAGAAGCCTGTATATAGGGGTCTTGAGTGCAATGGCAAACTCAAGGCGACTTACATTCTAGCTTACGCCCATAACGCTCTTGACGGCGCAGAAACCTGCAAATGGGGTCTTGAGCGCAATGGCCAAACCCGGGGACTTACATTCTAGCTTATGCCCATAACGCTCTTGACGGCGCAGAAGTCTGCGTGTAAGGACCTTGGACGCAATGGCCAAAGCCTGGGCAACTTACATTCTAGCTTACGCTCATAACGCGCTCGCCAGCCCAGAAACCTGCACATAAGGACCTTGGTCGCAATGGCCAAACCCAGGCCATCACGCCCAAGGCCACTTATGCTCCGGTTTCTAACCGGGCTGGCTCGCGCTCACTTTCTGTTAGTATTGACATCCCACTTTTAATCCGCTATTATAAATAAGGTTCAACAAATACGGTGCTTTCCGTTAGGTGAGGCTCCTATACGAACAATGCTGCTGCTCAGAAACATCGAGAGATGCCAATTGAGTCAACTGCGTCTGCCCATTAAGGCTTACGCTAATGCAGCTGAAGCTCGCTTCTAGGCGTATAGTGCTAAAACTAAACGATTGGGATGCTTTTTCTGCACGCTCTCAATCGGCGTGCAGTTTTTTTGCTTGATGGGAAGAAAAAAGGTGGTGAGCATAATGGAACAATCTTCAAAGAGTAGTGGTAGTAGTAGCGATTTAGCAGATCCCGGAAGGCCCATTATGCTGCCACTACGATCTCTTAAGTGAAATTAATGGATTCGGCAGCATCGCGGCTCTTCCCGGGATACGGGAAGGAGTTTGTCGATGTTGATGATGGTATCAAGCGGTCTGACACGCTACGAAGCGCAGAAGGCCCAAAAAACAACTACCATACGCCAAGAAACGATCAGCAAGACGAATCTCTTTTTGCCCTTGCTGATGACATTGGCTGGTGTGAGCAGTTTAATCTTGGTTATGAGCCACAGTTGGCTTTTAACTGCTATTGTTGCGATTTTGGCTAGTTTGACGTTGATGGTCATTGCTTATTTGGCAAAAGCAATCACGCGCCATCAAGGTCAGCCGCAGCAGCCAGTGTTGGTCGTGCGTGACGGATTGGTTCGTCAAGTTCGCGCGCAAGATCTCGTTGTTGGTGATGTTTTAATGCTGACAGCAGGAGAAAAGCTGCCGGTTGATGTTGCATTAGCTCCTGGTGCATCCGTAACCTTGCCACGTGACCTGGCCGGGCTGCTGATTTTGTTAAATCGGCGGGTGCCAACCGGGGTGGGTATTGCCGGTGCTGTGATGGCAACCGATACCCAGGCAACAGTGATCGCAGTTTTAAATGACGGATTGCTTGATCATGGACTCAAGCAATTGGCTGGACAATCTGTTACAACAACGCCAACTTCACTTGTAACGAGTGCGGTTGCCGGCCTGAAATTGGTCTTACAACAGATTTGCCGAATTTTCCGTCTGGCTGTATCAGTTGCGTCACTTGAAATGTTAAAAAATAAGCAAATAGACCGAGACGAGCAGATTCGGGTAGAGATCGCATTTGCTCATCACGCTACCTTGGTTGGGGCTATGAAACATCACAGTAAAACCAGTGATTTTCGGCACAACCAAGATCCAGTCTCGTGAAGCTTGGTCATTAAATTCAGTTATGAAAGCATGCGCTTGTGAAGGCGCATGCTTTCTTTGTGTTTTAGTTTAAAAAGTATTCTGTTATAGTCCATTAAGCTTTCGAATAAGTGGCAATCTTATCGCAAGTCAGTTCTTGCTCACCTTGAAATAAAACGCTTGCAACGAGAATTTTGCAATGTTACGCTTTCTTTGTAGGAGTTTTAATTAGTACAGTTTTCCTGAGTTAATGACTACAGGAATGGAAAGAGGTTCTGATTATGGCAAAACAGCATGCTGCAGTTGATTTTAAGCAACTGTTGGACAATCAAGATGCCGATTTTAAGCCCACAATCCAAATTCTGGATGAAGTTGGCAAAGTCGTCAATCCTGATATTATGCCCGATTTGAGTGATGATCAGCTGGTCGATTTGATGTCAAAAATGGTTTGGCAACGCGTGCTGGATCAAAGGGCGACAGCGTTGAATCGGCAGGGACGATTAGGCTTTTATGCCCCAAGTGCAGGCGAAGAGGCCAGCATGATCGGTAGTCACGCTGCTATGAAGTCATCAGATTGGCTGCTTCCAGCTTACCGTGATTTACCGCAATTGATTCAACACGGGTTACCGCTTGACAAAGCTTTTCTCTGGTCGCGCGGTCACGTTGCCGGCAATGAGTATCCGGAAGATTTTCACGCATTACCGCCGCAAATCATTATTGGTGCGCAGTATGTTCAAACTGCGGGTGTTGCGCTCGGTTTGAAGAAAAACGGCAGTGATGAGGTGGCCTTCACCTATACGGGTGATGGCGGTACTTCACAAGGTGACTTTTATGAAGGCGTTAACTTTGCTGGGCATTTCAAAGCGCCGGCACTGTTTATTGTTCAGGATAACGGCTTTGCTATTTCCGTGCCGCGGGCGAGTCAGACGGCAGCCAAAACGCTTGCGCAAAAGGCGGTTGCAGCCGGTGTTCCCGGCGTGCAGGTTGACGGGATGGACGCTTTGGCAGTCTATGAAGTCACCAAGGAAGCGCGTGCATGGGCGGCTGCTGGTAATGGACCGGTTTTAATCGAGACGTTGACATATCGGTATGGCCCACACACGCTATCAGGTGATGACCCAACTCGTTATCGCTCCAAAGAGACCGATGAGTTATGGCAAAAACGAGATCCGTTAATTCGAATGCGCAACTATTTGACCGATAAAGGCTTGTGGAGCAAAGACAAAGAAGATGCCTTGATTGAAAAGGTCAAAGATGAAATTAAAGATGCTATCAATAAGGCCGATAAAGCGCCGCAGCAGACGGTATCGCGCTTCTTGAAAGACACCTATGAAGTTGCCCCGCAAAATGTTGCTGAACAATTGGCAGAATTTCAAGGAAAGGAGTCGAAGTAACCATGGCCCAAAAAACAATGATCCAAGCCATTACCGATGCGCTTGATGTTGAGTTGGCGAACGACCCTAAGACCTTGGTATTCGGCGAAGATGTTGGTAAGAATGGCGGGGTTTTCCGGGCAACCGATGGCTTACAGGCCAAACACGGTGAGGATCGTGTTTTCGATACACCATTGGCAGAATCGGGCATTAGCGGTTTGGCAATTGGACTTGCCCTGACTGGTTGGCGGCCAATTCCGGAAATTCAGTTCTTTGGTTTTGTTTTTGAAACGATGGATAGCATTGGCGGTCAAATGTCACGTATGCGCTATCGGATGGGCGGAACACGGTCCATGCCGATTACGATTAGGGCACCGTTTGGCGGTGGCGTCCATACACCGGAAATGCATAGTGATAATTTTGAAGGATTGATCGCTCAATTTCCTGGTATGCGGGTTGTTATTCCAAGCAATCCATATGACGCCAAGGGGTTACTGATCAGTTCGATTCACAGTAACGATCCGGTTTTGTTCCTGGAACACATGAAACTTTATCGTTCATTCCGGCAAGATGTTCCGGATGGGACTTATACGGTTCCACTGGACAAAGCGGCGGTTACCCGCGAAGGCACTGATGTTTCGATTATCACGTATGGTGCGATGGTTCGTGAAGCGCTTAAGGCGGCTGATAATCTGGCTAAAGATGGTATTAACGCTGAGATTGTCGACTTACGAACGATAGCGCCGCTTGACGTTGACACGATCATTGCGTCCGTCAAAAAGACACACAAAGCAGTCGTGGTCCAGGAAGCACAACGGATGGCGGGAGTTGCCGCCAATGTTATCAGTGAAATTTCCGAGCGGGCCATTTTATCGCTTGAGGCACCGATTGGTCGGGTCGCGGCTCCAGATACCCCATTCCCATTTGGACAAGCGGAGAATATCTGGTTACCAAATGCTAAGGATATCGAAGCTAAAGTTCGGGAAACTGTCAATTTCTAGAGAGAAGAGGTGCCAACATGGCTTTTGAATTCAAACTGCCAGAACTTGGCGAAGGTTTGGCAGAAGGCGAGATCGTCAAGTGGGACGTGAAGCCAGGCGATGAGATCAAGGAGGATGACACCCTGCTTGAAGTTCAAAGTGATAAAAGTGTCGAGGAAATTCCTTCACCGGTTTCAGGGAAAATTTTGAAGATTTTAGTACCAGAAGGTGAAACCGCTTCAGTCGGTGATTTACTGGTTGAAATTGATGATGGCTCCGGTCCGGCCACACAACCTGCAGCCGCACCTGCCGCGGCAACCGATGCTTCAGCAGGCAATGCGCCAGCTGCTAAGTCGGTCTATCAATTTAAATTACCAGAACTTGGTGAAGGTCTGGCGGAAGGTGAAATTGTCAAGTGGGCGGTTAAACCCGGTGACCAGATCAAAGAAGACGATACACTGCTTGAGGTTCAAAGCGATAAAAGCGTTGAAGAGATTCCATCACCAGTTGCCGGAACCGTTGTTAAAATTTTAGTACCAGAAGGTGAAACCGCAACTGTTGGCGAAGCGCTGGTTGATATTGACGCACCGGGGCATAATGATACGCCGGTTGCATCGGGTACCGCTGCAGCACCCCAAGCCAATACGGATACGGCTGCCCCGGCCGCGGCACCAGCTGCTGCCGGATCAGTACCGGCCATCACTGATCCAAATCGGGAAATTCTGGCGATGCCGTCTGTTCGCCAATATGCACGCGAACAAGGCATTGATATTTCGCAAGTGCCAGCAACCGGGAAGCATGGGCGCATTACCAAGGCCGATATCGATGCCTTTAAAGCAGGGGCACCAGCTGCAGCACCTGCGCAGCCAGCAGCAACCTCCGCGCCTAAAGCAGCGCAACCAGCTCCAGCAGCAACACCGGCAGCGCCAAAACCGCAGCCAGTCGCGCCTTACGTTTCAACCGGCAGTGAAGCCGAGCTGGAGACTCGCGAGAAGATGACGCCAACGCGCAAGGCAATTGCCAAGGCAATGTTAGCCTCGAAACAACGGAGCCCGCATGTCACGAGCTTTGACGAGGTTGAAGTGTCCAAGTTAATGGCGCATCGGAAGAAGTATAAGCAGTACGCGGCTGATAAAGGCATTAAATTAACGTTCTTGCCATACATCGTTAAAGCTTTGGTCACGGTATTGCGTGAATATCCAGAATTTAATGCGTCAATTGACGACACCACCGATGAGATTGTTTACAAACATTACTTTAATATCGGGATTGCCACGAACACGGATCATGGGTTATACGTGCCGGTCATCAAGAATGCTGATGCCAAGAGCATGTTCGAAATTGCCAAGGAAATCAGTGACAATGCACAAAAGGCATATGACAGCAAGTTGAAGCCAGATGAGATGCGCGGCGGTTCCATGACCATTAGTAACGTTGGTTCAATTGGTGGTGGCTGGTTCACACCGGTGATCAATCAGCCGGAAGTTGCCATCCTTGGTGTCGGTAAAATTGCTAAAGAGCCATATGTCAACGCTGATAATGAAATTGTTGTCGGTAACCTGTTGAAGTTGAGCTTGAGTTATGATCATCGCTTGATTGATGGTGCTTTGGCGCAAACCGCATTGAATCTCATGGATAAATTGTTAGCAGACCCTGATCTGCTGTTGATGGAGGGATAAGCATGGTTGTAGGCGATTTTGCAATCGATTTGGACACCGTTGTGATTGGCTCTGGCCCAGGTGGTTACGTAGCTGCGATCCGAGCAGCCGAAATGGGTCAAAAGGTAACTGTTATCGAGAATACCTTCATTGGCGGGGTTTGTTTGAATGTTGGCTGTATTCCATCAAAAGCTTTGATCAATGCCGGTCACCGTTATCAAGATGCCTTGGAAGCAAGCACGTTTGGTATTAATGCCAAGGGCGCGGATCTTGATTTCAAAAAAACCCAGGATTGGAAGCAAAACAAGGTTGTGCACACGTTAACCAGCGGTGTTGCGATGCTTTTAAAAAAGCACAAAATCGAAACCATTATGGGGACGGCTTTCTTGAAGGATGATCATAGTCTGCGGGTTATGCAAAAAGACTCGGCTCAGACATACACCTTCAAGAATTTGATCATTGCAACCGGAAGCCGGCCAATTGAAATCAAAGGCTTCAAATTTGGTAAACGGATTTTGGATTCAACCGGTGGCCTAAACTTACCGGAAGTACCAAAAGAATTCGTGGTGATTGGCGGTGGCTACATCGGATCCGAACTGGCGAGCGCATATGCCAACTTAGGCGCACATGTCACAATTCTTGAAGGCACCAGCTCAATTTTGCCAAACTTTGAAAAGGATATGGTTCAACTCGTCTTAAACTCCTTTAAAAAGCGCGGCGTTACAGTGATTACCAACGCGATGGCGAAGGAAGCCGAAGATACCGGCAATGGCGTCAAGGTAACCTATACAGCGGACGGTAAAGAACAAACCATTGCCGCAGATTATGTGATGGTCACAGTCGGGCGGCGGCCAAATACCGATGATTTGGGCTTAGACATTGTTGGCATTGAAACAACGGATCGCGGCTTGATCAAAGTCGATGCGCAAGGACGAACCAATAAGCCAAATATTTATGCAATCGGTGACATTGTTCCCGGCGCTGCATTAGCGCATAAAGCAAGTTATGAAGGTAAGATAGCGGCAGAGGCGATCAGTGGCAAGGCCAGCGCGGTTGACTATAAAGCAATGCCGGCGGTTTGTTTCACGGATCCGGAACTGGCTACAACTGGCATGACGCTTGCTGAGGCAAAGGATAAGGGCATCAAAGCTAAAGCAAGCAAGTTTCCATTTGCGGCGAATGGCCGTGCTTTAAGTTTGGCGCAAACCGAGGGCTTCGTTCGTCTGGTTACGGATGAAAACGGAACCGTCATCGGTGGTCAAGTTGCTGGCGCCGGTGCCAGTGATTTGATCTCAGAATTGACGGTTGCGGTTGAAGGTGGACTCAACGCTGAAGATTTGGCTTTGACCATTCATCCACATCCGACCTTAAGTGAAACCATTATGGATGATGCTGAAGTTGCATTAGGGTTGCCAATTAATATCTAGCAGGTAGATCCATATTGCCGACATGATGCATTTGGTTAGGTGGGTATAGACAACTGATTGTCTGTGCCCACTTTTTTTGATGGGAAAGCACCAAGTCAAAAACCGAAAGCACGAGTGTAAGGACTTCATGAAAAAGGACTAATATTTCAGTTAGTTAACAATTGCAAAAATAACCCTGTTTAATTTTGTCTTAAGATTGCGCTTCCGCTAAAATGTAGATAACGCAGCTGAGAGGAAGGGTTTTCATGCAAAGAGTCGTGGTACATGGTGCCAGCACGGGGACACAAGGGCTTTTACAAATGCTGATTATGTCATTGCTTGATTTGCAAGTCGGCTGTTATGAACCTGATGAAACATTGGTTGACGTAGCCGGGTTGACGGCCTTGAGTCAAATTTGTCACAATACATTTGTGAAGGTGACGCCCAAAGTTCTAAAGGCAGCCGATGTTTTGATTCTGACTGATACAGGGACGCCAGCGGATGAGGGGTTTGTAGCCACTAATATTACGGCCATTCGGAAAGTGCTAAATTCGGCAATGGCAGCAGGGTTTAAGGGTCGCATTATCGTTGCCATGACCCATGACGAGCTTTTCACCTATTTCGCTCAACGATTTTCCGGCTTGAATAAGCGTCAGGTTGTCGGTTTAGGTACTTTTGGTGCAACCTGGCAATTTGAACAATTTCTAGCAGAGCGGTTGGCTGTTCCCGCCGCTCAAGTGACTGCCTATGTGGTCGGAACCAGTCAGACGCCGGTTCTGGTTTGGAGCCGAGCCTATGTAGGCGCCACGCCGGTGTTGCGCCTACTGGATGACCAGACAATTTTTTCCGAGGCTGTGAAGGCGGTTCAGACATTCTTAGCCAGTACGTTGACCGTGATGCTTGGCAAGTTGGTTGAACCGATCCTAGCTGCTTTTGCCGGTGATGGGGTGATAGGCACTTTTACCCACTTACGCGATGCCGATGATGGTACAGGACAGATTAGCAGTTCGCCGGTTTTATTGGATGAACGCGGGGTGGTGACGTTGGCGATGGTGGCAGGTTCCGATGATGAAGAAGCTGCCTTAAGCCAAGCGATTCAAGCAGCCCAGACCCAGATTGAAGCGATCGAACAAGGAGCAAATAAGAATGAAAGCTAACTATCATTATCCCTTAGATCTCGATTGGACCACGGCAGAAAAGATCAAAGTGACCACCTTTTATGCGCTGGTCGAGGATGCTTATGAGCATGGGGTTGATCGGGATAACCTACTTGCTGCCTATAAGGGTTTCAAGCAGGTCGTACCGGATAAAGGAACCGAGCGTCAACTGGGGCGTGAATTTGAAACACTCTCTGGTTACTCGATTTACACGGTCGTACAAATGGCACGCCAAGGTGTGAGTCAAAAGATTAGGGTGAGGGTGAGTTAAACATGACACAAGATCCAGAAAAGATACGTGAGACATTGATCGGTTGGTTTGCTGCTAGCCGGAAACGCATTTTGACAGCAATGGCACAGCCACTTGATGTTGCCCAAAAAAGCAATCGCAATGACCTGGTCACCAATGTCGATAAAGCCAATCAGCAATTTTTGATTGAACATATCAAGACCGATTTTCCAACGGCGCGAATCATTGGCGAGGAAGGTCACGGCCATGATGATACGGATCTTAATGGGTTGGTCTTTTTTGTCGATCCAATTGATGGCACCATGAATTTTGTTAAACAGCAGGCACATTTTGCGGTGATGATCGGTGTCTATCGTGACGGGCAACCGATTGTCGGGGCTATTATGGATGTGATGCGCAATGAAGTGTTGAGTGGCGGTCCGAATCTACCAGTCACGTTTGCCGGACGTCAGTTGAAGCCATTGCCGGATCTGCCACTGAAGGACGGTTTGTTGGGAGTGGCAGGACCCATGGCCATTAAGAATCGCTTGCATTTAGGTGATGTGGCCTTAGCTAGTTCCGGTGCACGGATGAGTGGTAGTGCCGGGATGGAATTTATTGAAGTCGCCTTAGGAAGGCAAGTCGGCTATGTTTCCTATCTGCAGCCTTGGGATGTTGCAGCAGGCATGGCGATTACGCAAGGTTTGGGCGTCGAATTTAGTCGGGAAGACGGTTCGGCAATCAACTTAAGTCAGCCAGGCGTTGTCGTGGCAGCGACCCCGCAAGCACATCAAACGATTCTAGCCATGATGGCCGGTAAAAGTGAACAGGCGCATTAACGCCGCTCATTAACGAGCAACCTCAAAAACTGGCGGAGACGATTCCCGTCAGTTTTTTGAATGTATGGCCTAGATGCACGGATTCCAAAGAAAATTCCATCAAATCATTCGCGTGAATCACTTCACTTTTCAGAAAACTCACACAGATTGGGTAGAATGTGTTATAATTCAAAATCGTATAACTGTGTCAGTTGCTGGCACTTTTTTAATGCGGTAAGCGGCCAGTAGTGCCAGCAGAAAGGAAGTATAAACGTGAAAACACGTGACGATATTCGCAACATTGCGATCATTGCCCACGTTGACCATGGTAAGACAACTTTGGTTAACGAGATGCTTAAACAATCGGATACACTTGATCAACACATTCAATTACAAGACCGGGCGATGGATACCAACGCCATTGAAAAGGAACGCGGTATTACCATCCTTAGTAAAAATACGGCGGTGAAATACGGCGACACCACCATCAACATCCTCGATACCCCGGGGCATGCTGACTTTGGCGGTGAAGTAGAACGGGTTATGAAGATGGTTGACGGCGTTTTGCTCGTTGTCGATGCATTCGAAGGCCCAATGCCACAAACTCGCTTTGTTTTGAAGAAGGCGCTTGAACAACATTTAACACCGATTGTGGTCATCAATAAAGTTGACCGTCCCGGTGCGCGTCCTGAAGAAGTGGTCGATGAAGTGCTCGAATTGTTCATTGAATTGGGTGCCGATGATGCGCAATTGGAATTTCCAGTAGTCTATGCTTCAGCGGTTAACGGGACTTCCAGTATGGATTCCGACTTATCAACCCAAAAGCACACGATGAATCCGCTTTTTGAGACCATCATCAAGACGATTCCAGCGCCAATCGATAACAGTGACGAACCATTGCAGTTTCAGGTGGCCATGTTGGATTACAACGATTATGTTGGCCGGATCGGGATTGGCCGGATTTTCCGGGGCAAGATCAAGATCGGTGACAATGTAACGGTTATGAAACTTGACGGGTCACAAAAGAACTTCCGGGTCACCAAGCTCTTTGGTTTCTTCGGGTTAACGCGGACCGAAATCAATTCTGCTAAAGCCGGTGACTTGATTGCCGTTTCAGGGATGGATGATATCTTTGTCGGCGAAACCGTGACCGCTGCCGATACGCCAGAGGCTTTGCCGATCTTACGGATTGACGAACCGACTTTGCAGATGATGTTTGTGGCTAATGACAGTCCTTTTGCCGGTCGTGAAGGTAAGAACGTAACGGCGCGGAAACTAGAGGAACGGTTGAAGGCACAGCTGCAAACCGATGTCTCGTTGCGTGTTGACGATACGGATCAAGCCGGTGCCTGGATGGTATCCGGTCGTGGTGAACTCCATCTTTCCATCTTGGTTGAAGAGATGCGGCGTGAAGGCTTCGAATTACAGCTTGGCCGGCCAGAAGTTATCTATCGCGATATTGATGGCGTGACGATGGAACCGTTTGAAACGGTGCAGATCGATACCCCTGAGCAATACACCGGTACGGTTATTGACGCTATGAGCCAACGCAAAGGCGAAATGCAGAATATGGAAAATGAAGGCAACGGTCAAACGCGGCTCACTTTCCTTGCCCCATCCCGTGGTTTAATCGGTTATTCCACCGAATTCCTTTCTTCTACAGGCGGTTATGGCATCATGAACCATACGTTTGAAAAGTATGCGCCAGTGATCAAGAACTGGGAACCGGGTCGTACTCAAGGCGCGTTGGTATCTATCAATGCCGGCACTGCGACTACCTACAGTCTGCAATCCGTTGAAGATCGCGGCCAACTCTTCATCAATGCTGGCACGGAAGTTTACGAAGGCATGATTGTCGGTCAGAACTCCCGCGAAAACGACATTGCTGTTAACGTTACTAAGGGTAAGAACCTGACGAACACCCGTGCTGCCGGGAAGGACCATGCAGCTGCCATCAAGACGCCAAAGAAGATGACGCTTGAAGAATCGATCGAGTTCTTAAACGATGATGAATATTGCGAAGTAACCCCTGAAAACATTCGCCTACGTAAAAAGATTTTAAACACCGGCGAACGTCAAAAGGCTGCAAAGCGTAAGAAGATTGCTGCTTCTAAATAATTTTTCAGAAAACCGTCAAATTCTGGCGGTTTTTTTGATCTTCAAAACCAATATTTCATCATCGGCATCTTTTGACCATCGTGGGTAGCGGCTTTCATGGCAGGCAAAGGGCAGGGCCAATCACGGTGCGTATTTCTGACTAAGACAAACTAAACTTCCTGATAACGATTGCCTGTGCGGCTTGGCGGTACGAGCCGGTATGCTATAATTAACCCAATCATTGCTTGAAAGGCCGCGTTTTCCTAATGAAAAAAATACGCCATGTGGATTATTTCATCTTGGTGCCGTATCTGATTTTGTGTGCGATTGGAATTGTCATGGTTTATTCTGCCAGCGCCTATTGGGTACAACGTCAATATGGCGCCGCCGAAACTAAATACTTAGTTCAGCAGATTCTTTTTGTGATTCTTGGCATCGGAACGGTATTCTTCTTTTATAAGATGTCACTCAAGATTTTACGTAATCGCTGGGTGCTCTTTATTTTGATGAGTACCTTGCTGGTGTTGTTGGTTTATTTGATCCTGCATGGTCGTGCGGTCAATGGGGCATCAGCCTGGATTACGATTGGCGGTTTTCGATTACAGCCATCCGAGTTTGCCAAAATGATTTTGATTTTTTATTTAGCGCATATGTTGTCATCGCGTGAAAACAGTTTCCAGCAAGAAAATTTCCGGTTACACCAAATGTGGCAGCCGCTGTTTATGGCCGGCGTCATCATGTTTCTGGTTTTCATCGAGCCGGATACTGGCGGATTTGCGATTCTCTTCTTGATTACCTTGGTCGTTGTGATGTCCAGCGGGATTCCCATGCGCTATGGACTGCTTTGGGTGTTAGGGTTGATTGCAACCGGCGTCTTAGGGTACTACATTGTGTCGCATTACCATTTTGCCGGTCTTGAAAATAACTATGCCTACCAGCGATTGGTAGCGGCAATTCACCCGTTTGAGAAAGCCAATGCTGCGGGTAATCAGGTGGTCAATTCTCTTTACGCGATCAATCATGGCGGCTGGTTCGGAGTCGGCTTGGGAATGAGCAGCCAAAAGCTGGGTTATCTGCCGGAGCCATATACTGACTTCATTTTGGCAGTGATTGCCGAAGAACTCGGATTGGTTGGAACCGTGGTCATCTTAAGCTTATTATTTTTCCTAGTGATGCGATTTTACTTAATCGGGGTTCGATCCAAAAATACGTATCACACGCTCATTGCTTATGGCATTGCGACGATGATGCTGGTGCAAACCATTTTCAACGTGGGTGCAGTGGCAGGCGTTATCCCCGTGACCGGTGTGACATTGCCATTTATTAGTTACGGCGGATCGAGTATGATCGTCTTATCCATGGCAGTGGGGATTATGCTTAATATTAGTTATCACAGCGAACGTACGCAACGAAAGGTAGAGAAGACGCATGCATAAAGTTTTAGTCGCAAATCGGGGCGAAATTGCTATTAGGATTTTCCGTGCCTGTGAAGAACTGGGCCTAAAAACCGTGGGCATTTATGCCAAAGAAGATGCTTTATCGATTCATCGCTTTAAGGCACAGGAAAGTTATCAAGTTGGTGCAGGTAAGGCGCCAATCGCTGCGTATTTGGATATGGATGATATTATCCGGATCGCTAAGCAAAGCGGGGCGGATACGATTCATCCCGGGTATGGTTTACTTTCCGAAAATGCTACCTTTGCGCGTAAAGTACGTGCGGCCGGGCTGACGTTTGTTGGACCGCGCTCGGAACTATTGGATGTGTTTGGCGATAAGGTTGCGGCCAAGGAAGCTGCCCACAAGGCTGGATTAACGACCATTCCGGGAACACCGGAGCCAACGCGTGATTTTACCGAAATTCAGGATTTTACGGCTAAGCACGGCTTCCCGGTTATGTTAAAAGCGGCAAGCGGCGGCGGTGGTAAAGGCATGCGGATCGTGCATTCCGAAGCCGAATTAGAAGCCGTTTACCAAAATGCGGTCAATGAAGCTAAAGCGAGTTTTGGCGATGATCGGATGTATGTTGAAAAATATATTGCGTCCGCCAAACACGTTGAGGTACAAGTCCTGGGCGACGAACATGGGCATTTGCTGCATCTTTTTGAACGTGATTGTTCGGTTCAGCGCCGGCAGCAAAAAGTTGTTGAAATTGCCCCTGCTGTGGCTTTGCCGTTAGCGTTAAGAAACCGTATCTGCCAAAGTGCCGTTGATTTAATGGCTAGTCTACATTATGAAAATGCCGGCACCGTCGAGTTTTTGGTCGATGGCGATCAGTATTACTTTATTGAAGTCAATCCACGTGTGCAGGTGGAACATACCATCACGGAACTGATTACCGGGGTCGATATTGTTCAGTCCCAATTGCGCATTGCTGCCGGAGCCGATTTATTTGCGGACTTGCACTTACCGCAGCAAGATGCGTTACGGGAAAATGGGGCGGCTATTCAATGTCGCATTACGACTGAAGATCCAGAAAATAACTTCATGCCTGACACCGGCACGATTAATACTTATCGGTCACCAGGCGGCTTTGGCATCCGGCTTGATGTTGGTAATGCCTATGCGGGTGCCGTTGTCAGTCCATATTTTGATTCGTTACTGGTTAAGGCAAGTGTCCACGCACCTAGTTTTCCTGCTGCAGTGGCTAAGATGCAGCGCGCGTTACATGAGTTTCAAATTACCGGCGTCAAGACCAACGTCGCCTTTTTGGAACATTTACTGGCAACTCAGACATTCCGGACCGGTGAGGCAGAAACGGCCTTTATTGATGCGCATCCGGAATTATTACAAGTGCAGGCGAAACCAGATATTGCATCCCGGTTGCTTTGGTATATCAGCGATGTAACCGTCAACGGCTTTAAAGGCGTTGAACGTCAAAGCCAAAAGTACTATCCGGAGTTGCAATATACACGCCATTTTGCTGCTGCTAAACCGCAGACGGATTTGGTAGCCCTACTTAAAAATGAAGGTGCCCAGGCGGTTACGGATTGGGTCAAGGCTCATCCAGCGCTGCTTTTAACCGATACGACTTTCCGCGATGCCCATCAAAGTCTGTTTGCAACGCGAATGCGGAC
>ERZ507591.344-NODE-344-length-14730-cov-4.68518_pt1 | contig 14730 bp, 10 predicted proteins | sample MGYA00513434_ERZ507591 | MGnify/ENA metagenome assembly ERZ507591 | reverse complement strand
CGATCTTGCTTCGGGTATTTCTTGTTGATTTCGTCAATTTTCGGTTTCAATACACGCATCTTGGCAGAAGACATATATGTTTTCCAGGTAGCCGGATAAACCAGCACTTTTACCATAATAGTCAGAATCAACAGAACGATACCCATGCTCAATCCCCAACCGGACAACCAGTCGAATACGTTGATCGTGATAAACTGGTTAATCCAGCGAATCAGCGGCCAACCCAAGTAAACCAGTCGATGAAGCTCCCATTTCTCGTCACGGCCTTTATCCAACGCTTTCAACGTCTTGAAGTGGTTCGGACCGAAGTAGAAATACATCTCTGTCGGTTCCTTACCTGACGGATCAAAGAAAGTATTCATTTCAGCAGAATAATCTTTGATATATCCGCTTCCCTGTTGTTCCATTTTTGACTTAACGGAAACCTTGTCGAAATCCTGTTCAGCGATAAATACAGACGAGAAGAACTGATTCTTGAAAGCTACCCAATCAATGCGTCCCGGCAAATCCTGACTGTCATCTTTGGCAGCAGACAAGTTGTCTACATTGTCACCTGTTACTTTATAAGTCAGTTCCGACAGACGATTCTCATAAGTGAATCCTTTTTCCAGTTGGCGGGCACGTTGTGACCAGTCGATGTCCACATACTTAGTGCTTGCCAACTTGTCTTCCATGCCTGTCGCTTTGATTTCAAAGTTCATCAGGTAGCTATCCGGTTTCAGTGTATAGATGAAATCGATATAGCTTGCGCTATCCGCAGCCAGACGCATTGTAACACTACTGTCCGTCTTGTTCACCGCTTCAAAGAAATAATCTTTGGTCTGGATGGCTCCTGCTTTGTTGTAGAAGTTGAAGTTCATCGAAGTATCGTCACCGTCGAACAACATGACCGGCGTCTTTTTGTCCTGTGCCATATAATCTTTCAGCATGGCTGAATAGACACGTCCGCCTTTGGTTGTGAAAGTGATTTCCGCTACATTATTCCGGATGCTGATTTTAGAGTCGGTTCCATGCAAGGCATTGAAAAACAAAGCAGAAGAATCGGCAGCCGTTGCCACCTCTTTTTGGCTGTTAGCCAGTGCAGCTTCCGTTTTAGCCTTCAACGCTTCCTCCTGCTGCTGTACCACGGCAATAGAATCGTAGTATTTCTTTTGTGCAGCTATCTGTTCCTCGCTTGGACGGCTCAAAAAACTGAATCCTACCAATAATATACCTATCAGAACGAGACCTGTGATGGTGTTTTTATCCATTCTTATTTTAATTACAAATTATATAAATTACAAACTACCGGTTGTTTACCACGTATCGTTAGCCGTTCACCGTTGCTTTTTCGTTTTCGATGGCAGCTTTCACAAAGGCGACGAACAACGGATGAGGGTTCAGTACCGTACTACCATATTCCGGATGGAACTGTGTGCCGACAAACCATTTCAAAGCCGGGATTTCAACAATTTCTACCAGATCCGATTCCGGGTTGATACCTACACATTTCATGCCGGCAGCTTCATATCGGTCTTTATAATCATTGTTGAACTCATAGCGATGACGGTGACGTTCTTGAATATGTTCCTGTCCGTAAGCCTGATATGCTTTAGAACCTTTCTGCAAAACACATTCGTAAGCACCCAGACGCATGGTACCACCCATGTTGGTGATTGCCTTCTGTTCTTCCATGATATCAATCACGTTATGCGGAGTTTTTTCATCCATTTCACGTGAGTTGGCATCAGCGTATCCCAGTACGTTGCGGGCAAACTCGATAGCAATACATTGCATACCCAGACAAATACCGAAAGTCGGGATGTCATGTGTACGTGTATATTTGATAGCGACAAACTTGCCGTCGATACCCCGTTGACCGAATCCCGGACCAATCATTACACCCGCCATACCTTTCAGAGCTTCACATACATTTTCGTCTGTCAACTTCTCGCTGTTTACGAAATGAACTTCCACTTTGCGGTCATTGTACGTTCCTGCCTGTGATAAAGCCTCACGGATAGACTTATAAGCATCTTGCAAGTCATATTTTCCAACCAGTGCAATATTGATCGGATCTTTTGTCTCTGCGGCGTGACGGCGTTCCAGGAACTTACGCCATGGGCCGAGTCCCGGAGTTTCTCCTACCGGCAGTCCCATCTTTTCGAGGATAGTGCTGTCCAGTCCTTGTGCCTGCATCAGGATAGGTACTTCGTAGATTGTTTCCGCGTCGATAGACTGCACAACAGCTTTATCGTCTACATTACAGAATTGTGCCACTTTCTTACGCAATCCGTCACTTAGCGGATGCTCGGCACGCAGAACCAGTACATCCGGCTGAATACCCACACTTTGGAGTTCCTTTACAGAATGTTGCGTCGGTTTTGTTTTCAATTCTCCGGCAGCAGCAAGATAAGGAACATAAGTCAAGTGTACGCAAAGAGCGTTCTTACCGAGTTCCCATTTCAACTGACGGATACTTTCGAGGTAGGGGAGTGATTCGATGTCACCTACCGTACCACCGATTTCAGTAATCACAAAATCAAACTTGTATTTATTACCAAGCAGTTTAACATTCCGTTTGATCTCGTCTGTGATGTGAGGAATCACTTGGATGGTTTTACCCAGATAGTCTCCACGGCGTTCCTTGTCAATGACGCTCTTGTAGATACGTCCCGTAGTAATGTTGTTCGCCTTTGTCGTTTGTATTCCCAGGAATCTCTCATAGTGTCCCAGATCGAGGTCGGCTTCGTGTCCGTCTACGGTTACATAGCACTCCCCGTGCTCATAAGGATTTAATGTTCCCGGGTCGATGTTAATATACGGGTCAAACTTCTGGATGGTTACATTATAACCTCTTGCTTGCAGCAACTTACCGATGGATGATGAGATGATCCCTTTTCCTAAAGAAGAGGCAACACCACCGGTGACGAAAATATACTTTGTTTCTCCCACAGCTATAACTGTTTTAATAATTGTTACTTAGTAGTATTCTTACGAACTTAAAAAGCGCAAAATTATAAAAAAAAGGGGAAGATTGCAGACTTTCGTCTCTACAATTTTATTAAAAAATGCAATTTTGAAAGAATCCTATGATTTCTAAACAAAATAATGTAGCTTTGCAGCCTAAACCATAGACAAATATGATGAGAATTACTACTTTATGTTCAGCGTTTATCCTGTCAATCTTATCGTTATCGCTTTTTGCACAGGAGCCTGTCGAATCCGCTTTACTTCCGACTGACTCTCTGCAGCCTGCTCCTGCAGCGATCAAACCTGCCAAAACGGTTAAATCTTCAACAGTGGTGGCAAAAGCCAGAGTCGTGAGGGCAGATACCCTTTCTGCAGAACTTCAGAAATATTTGATGCTAAAACTTAATCTGTCTGGTCCGACTCCGAAACTGGATACCGTTTCTTATTTATATAATAAGTATGTTGCACAATTAGATTATTTGAACGACTTGTCCGTTCCGCCACGTTATATTCCGTCTGATCCCGATTATTTCCGCTTGTTTACACCTGTGGCGTATTATTATGCCCCGATGGCGCAATATTCGAAATTGGAATGGAAACCCATACAATTGGATGCTACTCCTCAACTGACAACAGAACTTCTGCCATACGATACCTTGGCATTTACCAAAACCCAGCGTGCCGGTAAAATAGTGAACAGTGCGTTGATGGATCTGTATCTGGCACATCCGGATTTGGTTGTAACTACAGAAGATCGCATCATGAGCCGTGATGTGTTCCGTCACGATGTGAAGCCGAAAATATCTCCGAAAGCAACTGTTGTTCATCTGTTTCAACCGGAAAATATGGATGATAATGTAGGAAAGGCCAATATGAAGATTAGTCGACCTAACTGGTGGGTTACGGGAGGTAACGGGTCGTTGCAGATCAGTCAGAACCACCTTTCAGATAACTGGTATAAGGGAGGAGAAAGTAACTTCTCCGGATTAGCGACTTTTCAGATTTTTGCCAACTATAATGACAATGAAAAAGTCCTGTTTGAAAACCAGTTGGAAGCTAAAGTGGGTATGACCTCCACTCCGTCAGATGAATATCATAAATATCTGTTCAATACCGACCAATTCCGTTTATATAATAAATTAGGTTTGAGGGCTTTCAAGAATTGGTACTATACCATTTCTTCCGAGTTTAAAACCCAGTTCTTTAATGGTTATAAAGCCAATAGCGAAGAATTAGTTTCCGCTTTCATGTCTCCGGCAGATTTGGCGGTCAGTGTCGGTATGGATTATAAATTGAGTAAGAAGAAGTTTAATCTTTCTGTGTTTATGGCGCCATTGACTTATAACTTGCGTTATATCGGTAATTCTGAAGTAGACGAAACAAAATTTGGTTTGGATAAAGGTAAATGTTCTAAGAATGACTTCGGTTCCCAGTTGCAATCGACATTCAACTGGACCATCATCTCTGCAGTAACTTTAGAGTCTCGTCTCAATTATCTGACCAACTATCATTGGGCACGTGTAGAATGGGAAAATACATTTAATTTCGTTTTGAACCGTTATCTTTCTACTAAGCTTTATATACATACCCGTTTTGACGATAGTTCGAAACCGACTGAAGGAGACAGTTTCTTCCAGTTGAAAGAATTGCTTAGCTTCGGCATTAATTATAAGTGGTAAGTAAGTCGAAAAAATAGAAGTCAGGCGCGGAATTTCCGCGCCTGACTTGTTTAGGGATGTTGTATAAAATATGGGTGGTAAAATAGAACCAATGTGATAGCGGATTTTTCACGTCCGGGATAGTCTTAACTGTATATTTCTATTTGTGTGTAAAAAAGAAAGCGTTTTTTCTTGTTTACTATTTATTATTTTATTTATCTTTGTCACCGAATTCAATCCATTGCCTAAGGAGTAATGGAAAAATGAGGGGTAAAAATACATGATCATAAAGAAAAATGACGATCGAAATCTTCTGCCAACAGATGTGATTGGCAGAAGCGTAGCGCACCCAAAACGCTGGTTAGTGGCAATCGTACGTATTTGTCACGAGAAAAAAACAAGTGAGCGGCTTACGAAAATGGGGATCGAAAATTTCCTTCCAATTCAGCAAGAAGTCCATCAATGGAGCGACCGTCGTAAAGTCGTCGACCGGGTACTACTTCCGATGATGATCTTCGTTCACGTTGATCCGCAAGAACAAAAAGAAGTCTTAACTTTATCTGCTATCAGCCGTTACATGGTATTACGTGGGGAGAGTACTCCGGCTGTTATTCCTGACCAACAAATGTTGCGATTTAAGTTTATGCTCGACTACTCGGATGAGACGATCAGCATGAGTACATCGCCACTAGCTCCGGGAGAGAAAATACGGGTAATCAAGGGACCATTGGCAGGACTAGAAGGGGAATTAGTAAATGTGAATGGAAAATCGAAAGTTGCTGTTCGATTGACAATGTTGGGGTGTGCATGTGTAGACATACCGGCTGGATGTGTAGAGCCAGCATCAGAAAATGGGGATTTGAATGATTAAATAATCAATCTTTTTATAGGGGACATGGGGAATTTTACTGCAAGAACATTACAAAAGATCTGCTTAATATAGCAGACTATCTATTTAATGTCGGTGACAAATATTAGGGGCTTGTTGTCCGATAACCTTTCCCAATTAAAAATCCACGAAATATTTAAGTAAGCACTCAATTTAAGGTTATAAATAAAAAGGTTTACCTTCGCTGCAACCAAAAATTAAGAAATTATGTATAGCAGTGAAGATTTAGATATGTCACAATCCACAAACGAAAATAATAAGCGCATAGCTAAAAATACATTTCTGCTATATATTCGAATGTTCTTCATTATGGCTGTGAGTTTATTCACTAGTCGTGTAGTTCTTAGAACATTGGGGGTAACAGATTTCGGTATTTACAATGTGGTGGGAGGTGTGGTGGCCATGATGGGGATTTTGAACAGTGCCATGGCTGTTTCTACCCAAAGATACCTGACTTTTGAATTAGGTAAAGGAGATATGGTTAGGTTAAAACAAACATTCAGTGTCTGTTTTAGCATTTATGTCATGCTAAGCATTCTTATTGTATTTCTGGCAGAAACAGTAGGGCTATGGTTTGTCAATAACAAGTTGGTCATACCGGAAGATAGGATGATTGCAGTGAATTGGCTTTATCAATTTTCAATTTTGACTTGTGTAAATAGTCTACTGTCTGCACCTTATAATGCAGTATTGATTGCTCGCGAAAAAATGAATGTATATGCTTATGTAGGCGTTTTTGAGGTATTATTACGTTTAGGAATTGTATATCTTCTTCTCATTATACCTTATGACCGTTTGATTGTATATGGGGCTTTATTCATGTTTTCAACCTTGATTACAACAATGGCATATCGTTTATATTGTATTCGTCAGTATCCGGAATCACGTTATTCTTTTTATTGGGAGAAACCATTAATTCAACAGATCCTCACATATTCCGGTTGGAATATATTCGGTTCCTTGTCAGGCTTGGTTAAAGGGCAAGGGCTGAACATTTTGTTGAATATGTTTTTTAGTCCGGCGGTAAATGCTTCAGGTGGAATAGCCTATCAAGTAAATGCAGCTATTACCCAGTTCTTTACAAATTTTTATACAGCTGTCAAACCACAGATTACAAAATACTATGCACAGAATGATTTAGAAAATATGTTTAGACTTGTATTTAGAAGTTCTAAATACTCATTCTATCTCATACTTCTTATGTCACTTCCTATTGTAATAGAAACACCTTATATCATTCAACTTTGGTTAGGCCAATTACCGGAATATGTCGTAGAGTTTACACGTATTATCGTTCTGATTACAGCCATTGATGCCATGGCGAATCCTCTGATGACTACAGCGCATGCTACTGGAAATATAAGGTTATACCAATCTTTAGTAGGTACAATGGTGATTTGTAATGTTCCTATTTCTTATTTACTTTTGCGATATGGTGATTTTCCGCCTACTATTGTTTTTGGGGTCTCTACTGGTATTAGTCTGGCTGCTCTATTTGTCCGCTTGTGGATCGTAAAAAGATTGGTTGATTTCCCTGTTGTGAAATACATAAAGAATGTATTTGTGAAATGCTTGTTAATAGCATGTTTAGCATCGTGCATTCCTGTGCTCATTTATCAAATGCTTGAAGTGAATTTTGGGTCTTTTTGTTTAGTCCTGATTATAAGTGTTATGTCGGTATTGTTAGTCATATTTACGGTGGGTATGTCGTTAAATGAACGTAAATACATTATTGATGCTATTAAAAATAGAATAAGGAAATGATAGAATTAGCTGATAAAAATTATTGTACAGGTTGTGGCGCTTGTGCTTATGCATGTCCAAAGGACTGTATAAAGATGGAAGAAAACAACATAGGACTCATATATCCGGTAGTTTATTCAGATAATTGTATCGACTGTAAGAAATGTCTAAAATCATGTCCAATTATAAATCCATTGAGTGATCATACTCCTATGAAAGCATTTGCTGCTTGGAGTTTGGATGAAGAAGAAAGACGTACTAGCGCATCCGGTGGTATTGCCGCAGCGCTGTATAAAAAGGCTCTGTCTGAAGGATATAAGGTTGCAGGAGCTGCTCAACAAGCTGATTTCTCAGTAAAAATGAAAGTGGCAGAAAATGATGAAGATTTGATTCTTTTCAAAAATAGTAAGTATGTGTTTAGCGATGCAACAGGATTGTTTCCTCAATTAAGTAGTTTGCTTTCACATGGTGAAAAATGTATCGTAATTGGTCTGCCTTGTCAAATAGCGGCTGTTCGGAAATTATTCCGGGATAACGAAAATCTGTTATTGATTGATGTGGTTTGTCATGGAACTACCCCTTTCCGCTATTTAGATGAACATATTAAAATGCTGGAAAAGGTTGAAGGTAAGAAGGCATTCCAGATGTCTTTCAGAGATCCGGATACTTATACTTATACTTTTACTTTTACTTTATACGATAAAACAGGTGATAGGTTCTATGCTAAGCGTACTAAACAGGGGGATACTTACCAGTTTGGCTACCATAGAATGGTAAGCTACAGAGAGAACTGCTACCACTGTCATTTTGCAAAAAGTTCACGAATTTCCGATATAACGCTAAGTGATTATAAAGGGCTTGGAAAATTAGCACCTTGTAGTTATAAAGAGCTCAAGGTTTCAAGTGTATTGATAAATACAAGCAAAGGTTTGGAATTCATTCAAGATTTGATTGATAAGAAATCCATATTTGCAGAAGAACGACCAGTGCAAGAACCTATTCAAGGAGATAAACAATTACGTGAGCCTTCATCGAAAAGCAGGAATAGGTTGGAATTCGAAAAACTGATTATTGAGAATAATGGTGAATTTGAGAAATCAATTTATGAAGTTCTTCAGCATCATAATAAAAGAATGATGGTAAGTCAGTTCATCAATATCCCCAAACGTATCATTAAAAAACTACTTCAAAAATAGAGAAATATGAAGATAGGAATTATAACAATACACAATTCCCCCAACTACGGAGCATGTTTGCAATCCTATGCCTTGTGGAAATATTTAGATATGCAAGGACACGATGTGGAGATTATCGATCTGTACAGACCATTTCAAAAAGAATATGTATGGAGTAAAAAGTATAAATCTTATACGAAAAACAGTTCTTACCGTTCAATCTTTTCCACCTTAGTAAGAAAGGTCAAACTAAAAAATAAGATACAGCGAACATTTTCGGAAGAAGCTTTTCTGAAATTCCATAAATTTAATTCCTTAATTCGTCTATCGAAAGCGTATAAGGGAATAGACGAATTATATGCCGACCCACCACTATATGATTTGTATATATCCGGAAGTGACCAATTGTGGAACCCTACACAACCTTATTGTCTAGAGCCGTATTTTCTGACCTTTGCTCCTTCTGGAAGTAAAAAAATATCATTTTCCACAAGCATAGGTGACACCAATATTCCAGAAAGAGTGAAGTGTGATTTTAAAAAATGGTTAGATGATTATGCAGCTATTTCAGTTAGAGAGAAACAAGGAAAGGCATTACTAGAGTCATTCATTGATAAGGAAATATATCAGGTGGCAGATCCTACCTTCTTATTGGAACAGCAGAGTTGGAAATCATTGGCTACTATGCCATCGTTTAAAAAACCTTATATCTTGCTGTTTGCATTACAACATAATCAATCTCTTTTTGATTACGTCCGAAAGATAGCGAAAGAGTGTAATAAACATTTGTTCTATTTGTGTCAGGTCGTAGAATCCGAGGATTCTGAAAACTGCACTATTATTAATAATGCAGGGATAGAAGAATTTCTTGGATACGTAGCTAAGGCCGATCTGTTAATTACGGAATCATTTCATGGAACAGTTTTTGCTTTGCTCATGGGGTCAAGGAACTTTTATGCTTATATTGCCACCAATAATAAGCGTGGAAGCAGAATAGAGGATTTATTATCACCATTCGGTTTGTCCGAGCATATTCTTAGAGGAAAACTTGATTTGTCTTATGCAGATTTGGAGAAAAAGCAGATAGACATTTACAGGAATGATTCTGTTATAAAATCTCTTCGTAACAATGCTATAGCTTTTATACACCAGCATATTTATTGAAGCAAATGATAAATTCATTAACGTATTATTCTGTAATTGCAATATTTTTGATTATATGGTATTTACCTATATGCATTGCAGATTCATCGATGATGAGCCGAAGTTTTATTTGGCATGGGGTGATTATTGGATTGGCATGGTTTATTTTGAACAAAAATACAGATTCCCGAATCAATAACAATAAACTTTTATTTTCCATCAACCTGTTTTGGGCATACTTACTTGTCTATAATATCATCTGGCTGGCCAGTGGAACTTCAGGAATTATTTATTATATCATTTCTGTGACATCGTGGGTTTTTTGTGCAAATTTGTTTTATAGGCTTGGTACATTGAATGAAAGTAAAAAGTATATGATAAAAAAAATGGAGTTGGTTGATTTATTGAAATGGGCTAGCATTTTTATGATCTTCTCTATTTTTGTTCATCAGCTGGTTTTGTTTACAAAAATTGGTTTTATTTTTGATTTGGCTGCAGGTTATGGAGTAGGAGGAACTGATGTTCAACTATTTAAAAATATTTATCCTTTTTTTCTTGCAGCGTTTTCTATAGGAGTATTCTTAATTAGAAGAAGGTCGGTAGCATTACTGTTGATTGCACTTATATTGGTAGGTATTGTGTTATCCAATAAACGAGGTCCACTTGTTGGTATGTCCATTGCTTTGTTTGTCATGGTAATGTTTCAGGGAAATATAAAGAATGTGTTTAAAGTCGTAATCGTAATATCTATATTAATTTTGCTTGCATATTATTTGTCAACTATTTATTTCCCAGAATTGACTGATTCTTTTATTCGTAGATTTAGTGATGAGGACGAAATCGGTTCTGGAAGATTAACAGTTTGGTCACAAGCTTTTCAAATATGGATGAATGAATCCAATCCAATATTTGGTGAAGGTCCAGGGGGATCCTCCAAGTTAATCTCACGTACAATATGGGGAGCAGGACTTAATGCACATAGTGATTATATGGATGTACTTTTTCAATATGGGTTTCTTGGATCGTTGCTACAGTTAACATATTGTTTTCGTATCATTAAGATTATTTGGGCTGTTCACAAAGAAAAGCAATTTCAATATAAAAATATGCTTATTTATTCTGGAACATTTATTGTAGTTACAATGGTTTATACCATGACTTACTTGTATATTGTTTCCATAATTTCTTCTATTTTTTTCTTCTATATTTTGGGGAAATATAGAAAATTCAAGCAACTTGCATCTACAAATAAAAAATATAGAAAATGAAAGATTTTATACGAAAAGTCGCAAAATTCATTCTTACCTCCACACCAAGAAACTTTGTGAATGTTGAAGTGAAAAAAATGACTATAGGGGGGGTGGAAAGAAAAAATATTGTAATTACAGGTGGGAGTAAAGGGATTGGGCTTTCGATGGCAAGGAAATTTTTATCTGAAGGTGCGTATGTGCTGATAGTCGGAAGAGAAGAAAAAACTTTGCAGGAAGCAGTAAAGGAACTTGGTGAAAATTCAAAATACCTCGTTTTTGATATTACACACGTAGAACAAGCTGATTCTTTTATGGATAATTGTACGAAGTTGCTGGGAAGTGTGGATATATTTGTTAATAATGCAGGTATATCGCTTCATGAAGGCAATTTTTTTAATGTTACTATCGAAGGCTTTGACAAACAATTCAATACAAATTTAAGGAGTCATTATTTCTTGGCAAAAGCCTTTTGCGAAATGAAACTAAAAAAACACGAAACGGGAAATTTGTTATTTATAAGCTCAAATACATCGGCAAAATGTGTTGATATACCATATGGATTATCAAAAGCAGCATTAAACAGTCTTGTCGGTGCTTTATCGAGACGCGTGTATAATCAAGGGATAAGGGTAAATGCTATCTGTCCGGGTGTGTGTCTGACAGACATGACAAAGGATTTTGCCAAAAGAGATGACAATAATATGGCATTTGATTGTCCATGTGGTAGGCTTTTCCTTCCGGACGAGATTGCCGAAGTAGCTTGTTTCATATTAAGTGATGCTTCAAAATGTATCTCAGGAGAAGTACTTTTCTGTGATGCTGGCAATCATTTGAATATAAATTGGTAGTTCTGTAAAAATGTTAATATATATATGTATACATCATTAGAAAATTATCAGATAATTATTTCGTTGCTGAAGCAGAATAACATACGACATTTAGTGCTTTCTGCGGGAACGCGTAATATACCATTTGTTCAGTCTGTCGAAAATGATCCGTTTTTTATCTGTTATTCTGTAGTAGATGAACGAAGTGCGGCATATATGGCTTTGGGATTGTCACTAAGATTAAATGAACCGGTTGTAATATCATGTACTTCATCAACGGCAACATGTAATTATTTCCCTGCCATAGCAGAAGCTTTTCATCAAAAAGCGCAACTAATTGTTTTAACGAGTGATAGAAATCCTGCATTATTAGGTCAACGTGAAGATCAGATGATAAATCAAGTAAGTATGTATGGTAGTTTTGTGAAAAAAAGTGTAAATTTACCTATCGTAAATACAAAAGAAGATTTTTGGTTTTGCGAGCGCCTTGTGAATGAAGCAATTATGGCTACATATATTCATGGGAAAGGACCTGTTCAGATAAACATCCCAATGTTGTCGTATTCCACACGATGCACCCTGCAAGAATGTTTGACAGCAAGGAAAATAACATACTATAACATTGAAAGTTCGGAAGAAAAATGGAAGGAATGTGTAATGACAATATGTTCTAAACGTAGAATCATGCTGATTTGTGGACAAATGAATAAGACTTCAAAGAAACTTAATGAATTAATAAAAGCATTCTCTTCCTGTTATAATGCAGTTGTATTGGCCGAATATATGGCGAACATTGAATATGAAGAAGCCATTAATCCTTTCCTTCCATTTGACACGCATGTTATTTCAAACAATGCTTTTGAGCAGTATGTACCTGATTTGGTTATTTCAATAGGAGGAAATGTTATGAGTGGAATTAAAAGTTTATTGCGTAACAAATCCGGACGTTTTGAACATTGGGGGATTGAGGAAAGTGGTGATGTGGTAGATATGTATAAGAGTCAAACCAAACTTTTTGAATGTTCGCCAGAATATTTTTTGCAATATTTTATCCAATCATGTGCATTGAACGGAAAACGTGATGATAAATATTTGCAGTTAATAAGAAGATATTCTGTAAGCGTGCAGATTCCAGCTATGCATTATTCAAATAATAGTGCAATCTCATCTTTTGTAAAAAGAATGCCTGATAATTCTTTACTCCATTTAAGTATAAATAATAGTATACGTTTAGTTAATTATTTTGGTCTGCCAAATCGTTCTATTAAAGTATATGCCAATATTGGTACGCATGGTATAGATGGTTGTCTTTCTTCTTTTATAGGACAGGCCATAACAACGGAGAATTTGAGTTTTTTGATTATTGGCGATTTAAGTTTTTTTTATGACATGGGAGCCATGCGTATAAAACATATCCCCAATACTGCGCGTATACTTATGATAAATAATCATGGTGGGGGAGAGTTTCATTATAGTACCACTCTCCGTAATGATCCGACAATGGATTTGCATACAAGTGCTGCTCATGATAATATTGCTGAAGGGTGGGTGAAATCTGTGGGATTTGAATATATTCCTGTTCATGAGTGTGACGATTATGAAAAGGTTCTGGATGTATTATTTGATGTTAACCGTAAACGCCCTGTATTTATAGAATTTTTCTCGGATATGGAAAAAGATGCAACAACAACCCATTTAATTGAAAATAGTAACAGGATGACATCAGGTAAAGAAAAAACAAAAGAAAAGATAACAGAAATGGCACATAAAATTTTGAATGGCGAAACAATAGAAAAAGTAAAGAGGTTATTGCGTTAAAATTCATAAAAATGAAAATAGGGATTCTCACCATGCACAAGGTCGTGAATTATGGTTCGGCTTTGCAGGCGTATGCGTTGCAACATTTTTTGAAGGATAATGGTTTTGAATGCGAAATTATCGACTATGTCTTTACTAATAGTCCGCATGGTCTTAAAAATTGGTTACGCTATCTTTTGAAACGCAATTTCATCAGCGACATGAAGTTTAGGCACTTCTGGAAAGAAAATTTTATTCTGTCAAAACGTTGCTTCAAAGAAAAAGAAGAGCTGTCTGATTTTTCTTGCAAGTATGATGTCTATCTCACAGGTAGCGACCAAGTTTGGAATCCAAATCATAATGGGGATGAACTAACTTTTATGTTTAATTTTATAAAGTCATCAACAGCAAGAAAGGTCTCTTATGCATCCAGTTTTTCGACAGGTGTTATACCACTACATATGGAGGAGAAATACAGAGAGTTATTATCTCGGTATTCCACAATTTCGGTGAGAGAAGAAAATGCTTTGAGTTTGATAAAAAAACTTATAGGAAAGGATGCAACATGGGTATGTGATCCTACATTATTGATAGGCGAAAAGACGTGGAAAGAATTGGCGAAAAAATCAAGATTAATGATTAAAGGACCTTATGTGCTATTTTATATCCTTACGTATGCATATAATCCTTATCCGGAGGTTGAATGCATAATACAACAAGTTCAGAAAAGATATAAAGGAAGTAAGTTTGTTTTTCTGAATGGGAAGGTAGCTGACAAGCGGAGGCGTAACAGTGTGGTTATAAACAACATTTCGCCTTATGAATTCATTTCACTGATAGAAAATGCAGAATTTATTGTAACGACCTCTTTTCATGGAACAGCTTTCGCTATAAATTTTAGAAAGCCATTTTATTCGGTAATACAGTCCGATCTTCTTTTGGACAACAGAATGTTCTCTTTGTTACATAGATTAGGATTAGATGATAGGGCTATTTGTTATGATAAAAAAATTGAATTTGAAAATATGGAATATAATTCAGAGATTGAGAATAGTATTTCAGATTTTATACAAACGTCTCAAACAACTTTATTAAAATCATTAAGAAATTAAGTTTATATGATAAAACGTATAATAAAAAAACTGAGACAAATGTATTACTGCTCAAGCTCAGAAAGATACTTAAAATATCTTAAAAATAGAGGGGTAAAAGTGGGTGAACGTACAATCGTTTTCGACCCTATGAAGGTTCAGATAGATTTAACACGGCCAGAATTATTAGAGATAGGTGAGCATG
>ERZ507591.295-NODE-295-length-16674-cov-5.36831_pt1 | contig 16674 bp, 10 predicted proteins | sample MGYA00513434_ERZ507591 | MGnify/ENA metagenome assembly ERZ507591 | reverse complement strand
TAATAGGTTCCCAATATTCGTTATAGTAGAGATTTAAGGTGAAGATAGCGGATATATTTCCAATGGAAATAAAAGCATTATTTTTAACTATATCAGTCAGTCTTGTGTATATAGCTGTTATCTTGTATAGTTTCATAGTATTCTTGTTATAATAAAAAGTTGTGTGTTTCACAAAGATAAAAATACTTTCGGAAAAAGTATGGTTCTAAGCGTTAAATCTAAGTGATTGATTTTATCTTTTCGAAAATCAAAAAGTAAGGAGTAAATTTAAAGGTAACAGGTAGCACATTAGTAGCAAAAGTCTTGCTGCATATTGCGTTTCTCTGCATAATTTCAAATATCTCTATCATAAAGAGAACCGATATTTTCGAGTGCAACAGATCAATCGGAAGCTTTTTATTGAAGGCTGGTGTTTTTTTACATTCCTTTTTTTATACTTTACGGTAGAAAGAGAGATAAATGGCGAACGAAAAAGAACAAAAGATGGAAGCAAGAAATGAAGACATCGAAATGCTGAAAGTATTAATCCAGGAGAGTTTCTCCGAGTAACATGAACTCGTATCCCGGCTGGATGGAAACAACTTTAGAGGTCATGACCAGCTTCAATGGCAAGCAGATACTGGACAGCTGCGACATGCGCTTGCAACTGAAAGTCTGTAATCGGTCCTTTATTCGCTGGCGTAACTCGAGCAAGCTGCCTTATTTCAGATTGAGCGGCAAGATATGCTTCTAGGCTTCCGATGTATATCGGTTCCCGTGAAGAATACAGGGATGAGAGTCCGGACTTCAGAAATAACAAACTCGTAAAAATCATAGAAAATGGAAAATCAAAGTAAAGTCGTTACAATCGAATGCTATAAGTTTGCGTCTCTTGTCAAAGTGTATCTCAAATGCTTGCAGATACTGAGTTCTGCACAACGCAGGAAGCGCAACTGACTTTCACATAAGAAGAAATCTGCGAACTGCTACAAATGAGCCGTGAGGAAGTGGAGAGACAAAGACAGAAAGACTACATCCACCTCGTCCATCGGAACGGTATGACAGTCTATGAAATCTCTGGTATCCCCTGTCTCAAGAATATGCTTGAGATGGGAGATACCGGAAGATAGATGAGAAAGCCATCATTTTGGGTTTGATGGATAAAGGAAAAAAACGTAACTTTTAGTTGGTAAATAAATGTGAGACTGCTGGTATACGCCTCGCCTTTCTGCGGGTTCGGAGCGGCGGATCTCACCGCTGAATGAATGGGATGGAGTAACGCCTTTTATTGTGCGATAGATGAATTTTGCAACCGGATTTTAAATTACTAGTTCAACCATGCAGAAAGTTATACAGACATTACCACTGCAGATTTGGGGTAGTGAAGGGGACGGATCAACGTTTTCACGTAAGGTTTCCCCTGTTAACCGTTTTCTGTCACCGGCCAGCACAGAGGTGCGGAAGACAGCCGCTACTTATTCCGACTTGTGTCGTCGGCACTCCGTACAGAAGGGAACGTATATGGTTTGTTGCCCACGCTGATGGCTTAGGACTTTAAGGTACGGAGGATGGGCAGCCAGCAGAATGGGGCGAAAGTTATCCGTGAAAGGTTCCTTTCCACCTTCAAGGTGATGGAGATACACCACTGGAAACAGGTGGAGAAATGGAAGCGGCAGGGTCGCATATCGATGCACGAGTCGGAGGGCGGGGAGAAGAACTTCAAGAGTCTGGTCGATTTTCTGGATTTTTACGGCCTACTCCCCCCGACGGCAAGGGCGTGGAAAGGTGTCCCGACATTAGAGAATTTTGGGAGGAAGGGCAAGAACTCACATCAGAGGAGCCTTCTCGATTTCTTTGCCCTGGCTGAGAAAAGTTTCCAGCTTAGTCCTGTTTGTAGCTAAGATGATAAAATTTCCCGTCAAAATCAGAATATTCTGATTTTGACGGATTATGAGATTGTTTATCCTAAATCAATTTTATATCTTTCTTTATCTGTTCTAATATAATATATCTATATCGAAGGTACTGGACACAGGTGTCGTTATTGCTTCATAGCTCATTCCTTCCACTTTTATTAGTCCCCCTTGACCATTGCCGGAGGTACCGCTATTGGTACGTACATACTTTCCACAGATAGCCATATCCCAATCAGTACGCTTTTTCCATTCTTCATCACTTTTGGTAGAGCCGAAGGCAGAAGTTCCTACGATAGTTCCTGTTGATAAAGAGAAATAAGTCCAAACCTGGTCGTTTACATTTGATAAAACTAAATAGGAGTCTTCCTCCATGGTAGGTGTATTATCTTCTGACGTACATGAGGTCAGAATAAAACTGGTAAACAAAAAGATGCTGATAATTTTGATGATTTCTTTCATTTTGTTTAATTTTTATGGAAGTTTCTGATATTTGATTTTCACCTGTCCAGATTTTTTGGTATATTCTTCAAATTGCAGTTTGATCTGCTTACCATCGACAGTTCTCAAAATAAATGGTGATCTCACAGCTCCATTACCGCTTGTTTGTAACCAACAGTTCGGATTAGCAGACACTTCCGATAGTTTCTGATCTCCGGTGGTCAGAATCGTTTCTCCACTGATTTTTACATTCTTTTGCATACATACATATTCTTTACCTGTACGGTAATCAATCACCGAGAAATTATTAATCTGTCCATCTCCAACTTTTCCCACAGCTATCTTACGTACGGTCAGAAAAAATTTCGGATTCTTAAAGGTTTCGAAATCTTTAAGTTTATCTGTAAAATTCATGGCTACTTCTATTGTTTTAAAAGTTTCAGCAGTGCCTTCTCCACGCATATAAAAATCTCCTCCTTGGTTTTGCATCATCGGATATCCCAGTATAACAGTAGGCGAAGTCGCATTTTCTCCTTCAGCTACTCCTAAACGGAAAAATAGGTCATTACGGGATGTATAAGTCAAATTTACCTTAAAAACGATTTTCGGTTCATGTACTTCGGGTTCTACCATTAGTGCCATTGCGGACAGATCTGCCAATCCTCCTTCTGATGCAGGGGTTAGAAATAATTTGTATGGATAATAACAGTATCCTTCTGAAGCCCACCAGGTTCCCCAACTGTTGACAAAAATAAAGGCTCCTTTCTCATCATTTGTAATTTGACCGTCATTATTGAAATCATATTCAACAGTATCATCATATCCAACAATAGTCAGTGCATGTGCTCCATCTGTTCCATTTTTTACAATCATATCTTTTAAGCCGGTGACAGAGGGACCTTTATATGAATGCTCTTTCCAATCACCGCTCAAACAAGAGAAAGTGACTATTCCTCCTGCGCTTCCTGCGACTCCACGATTATATAGAAATAGTTTTAAACGCTGAATCCCGTCTTCTGTTTTCAATGAGAATTTTTCATAGCTTTTTACTCGATAGGTCATGGCTTTCAAATATTTATCATATCCTGTCAGCCACGTTGTAGTAGATACGGCAGCACTTTCATCAGGCATATCAGCTAGTGTAGCTGCGCCTCCGATTTTCATCATGTCATATCCCAACTCCGGATGTGAACCTTCATCAATGCCGTTATTAAGATAGTTCCATGTAAAATGATATGAGAATACATTTTCTGTAGAGGCTTTAGCATCTCGGTCAAGCATCCGGTTAACCTCATATGTGAATGCATAGCGGACACCAGATGCTTGTGAGCAAGAGTTGCCTAACTGGTTGAAAACTGACGGGAAATACTTTAAAGTACTATTATTGACTCCCGCCGGAAGATCTCGTACCACCCTAGTGGTAGGAGGTTGCCATTCAGGAATATGTTGTTTTCGGGATATATCTTCCGGACTTAACGGCTTCGCCTTATAGATCGGACGTTGCTGTGCCTGAGCTAACGAATACCCTGCTATAAGAGAAAATATCATAATGTATTTAGTTACTTTCATGTATATGCTTTATTTTTTATTTAATGTTACACGATAGTATGTTTTTAAAGCTTCATCACGAACCGCTTTCGTATATTTACTGTTTTGGCTGACTTGCCATGCCTTGTTTGCTATTATTTCACGTTGGTAGGATAATGAAAACCAGCCTAATGCTTCCCAAAGTGCTACTTGCACAGTATCATCCTTAGCACGTTCTACGTAAGAAAGCAGGGATGGAACATTTTCATGCATTGTGTAATTACGTAACATACGGATATTCATAATTTTCTTCTTCACCGAGGAACTATCGTCACAAATGATATCTACTTCATTTTTCCACTTATGAGTGTTCACATGAATAGCTTTTGCTATAGCGTCGTGTACGGTTTGTTTATCTGTATAATATGTGATGTTCGCGAATTGCTTTTCAAATTCCGGCATCAACAACTCTTCTGGATAGAGAGCCATTGCCATTTTAGTATTAAATTCACATCTCTCTGAAGTATTGTTCTTTACTGCAACACTGATAATTGCGGGAACTAAACGGGAATCCCCGCTTTTTGCAATGAAATTTATGGCAAAACGTTGAATCAGTTCGTAACTATCATCAACTGCAAGCTTCAGACATTCAATGAAAGCATCGTTGTCATAAGTAGAGAGTAACATCATTGCTTCCATACGGACAAGATAAGAATCACTTGTCTTGTATGTGTCCAGTAATAAAGCCGAGTAATCTTTGCCTGTATCCACTAACTGTCGGAGAGCCATAGCTTTTACAGCGGGATACAGACTTTTTAACTGCTTTTTCCAGAAGGATTCACTTCCGTCAGACAACGCCTTGTTAATATCAGACGTAGATGATGTTATCGGAGTAAAATGGAAAGTCGGATCACCAAAAAAATGCCCTTCTAAAAATGGATTATATTGTGATAAACGTCCTGCACGCATACCTAATGCCATCAAACCCACGTAACGGTCATGCCACTTGTCTTGTAATACATTAACGCTATTTCCCAATACTGCTACTGTATTTCCTTCATTGAAAATATATGCTCCGGCTATATATTGTTTTTTATGGAAAGAGCCATTAAAACATGCGTCAAGGATTACCAGACGGGCATTAGGACGATAAGTTGCGAATTCGTCAATGAATAAATCTAGCGAACGCATGAATAGTGAATCTTTGACCATCACTTTGGGTTCAAAAGTACCATCAAACCAACTCATGGGTAAATCTCCGAAACGTTTACTCAAACGTACTTTTATAGTATCTAAATCTTTCCCTTTTTCTTTGGCGTGACGTAACGATTCACGCAAATATAATTTTATATTTTCAATTTCCTCCGTTGTTGACTTTGGCAAAGGAATGCCATTCATATATTGAATTTCCACATCACCATGATGATGTAAAATTGCAATATCCAAATCTGGACGTTGCATTTCTGTCTTTAAACGATCTTTTATTGCCTTATCCCGTTTATGGTCAATATACTCTATTCCATTTTTTTGATGTTTCAACCAAGGAAAGTTTTCTAAAATACCTGCTTTCTCATCAATTCTGGCAGTAACTGATTCTGATACATATCCATTACCGCTAAAAAATAATATTTGATCTGTCACATTTCGGCTATATTTCTGTTTTATTGCTTTTTTTAGAAAAGCACGGATTTTCTCATAACGAGTTGTTCCATTTTCATCATTTGCTTTTATGCGGCCAGTATAGAGATCTGGTTGAAGATATTGTACTGATTCGGGGGCTAATGAATAATAGAAATATAATGGCTCATCTTTATCCTTATTAAGGAATGTAAACTTTAAGTCAAAGTCATCGTAGAACCGGTCACTTGGGACAGAAGAATCATGCCAACCAAAGACTTTTTGATCCATTTTAAAAGCTGATGTCAGATGTTGGGCGTCACGGATCATCGGAATTGGAATATCACCGATAAAAACTGCTCCTTCAATAGCTGCTTTGGACTGCTGATGTAAACGGATCAATTCATTCTTTATAGAATCCGGAACTCCCCATTTATCTATTACTATGATCGGAACTAATTGTTCTTTTTCTTGGATTGCCTTGGCATATAATTCGATTTCTGTCCGTACATTATCATAAGTTACCGGATCGACAACGATTGCAAAACCATTGTTGTTATCGGCCTGCATAAATCCGGCACACAACAAATAGATAAAGCTAAATAATATTTTTTTTATACTCATCACGTTTTTAATTAAAAAATAAGTCTGATGCCTGCTCGTATATTTTGACGAGAGGTTTCTTTATAAAAATGATAATCACCCATATAAGAACTGTAAGTGAATTCTGCAAAGCCTCCGATACTTGAACAGAAATTCCTGATAGTTAATGGATGCTGTAATTCTGTTTTAAATGAAGCAGTCAGATGTTCTCCAGACATATATTCAAATTGAGGTGTATTATATTTATCCTCCAACACTGTTCCCTCTATTACATTTTCGTCAGACAGGCGTTGTGCATAGGTTACGTCTCCATGTAATATTAAGGAGTATTTTTTTAAAGAGAATATTTTTTTTGCATATATTTCTCCATAAGCCATTGTGTATTTCTGCAAATACAGTTCAGGATAATGATTCACCTTTTGTGAAAACATGCCCCCCTTTATCCCTACTGTGAAATGAGGAACTTTCAAAGGCGTTATTTTATCTAATCTATATTCTAAGGACATATCATTATGCGTATTTTTATGGCAAACAGATGAGCTTATGATATCCCATATAATATTTCCATCAGAAGTAGAATGTTGTTCTTGCAGATAATAAGTTCCGTCAACCTGGTGAAAAGAAATTCTTAGCTTCAGGTTGTGTATCCATTGATCACCATAAATCATAAAACGATTGGTAAATCCATATTGGCTAGCTTTATACTTACCTCCTTTAAACTTTTCCGCACTACCGCCATCTTCTGCTTCCTCGGTACTTTTCTGATAACTTGCCTCCAAAAAATTCTGTAGTTTATCCTTTTTCCATATTAGTTGGAAATTTCCTCCTCCTAAGTTCCCACTATATTTACGTTGATAACCAATAGCAGTCTTCATAATGGGATCTCCTAATCCATGAAACAGAAATGCATAATAAGTTCCTTCTGTAGAACGTACGACTGTATATTCTGATGATTCACTCAGCCATTCCATTCTTCCGGATAATCCTATAGTAAATTGTCCTAGTTGATAGTCAACACCCGGATTTAAATAGAAACGCATCCCATCCACATTAGGGCGTGGGTCTGTCTGATTAGCTGTACTTCCTACTCGATAATCCGCACGTAAACCAATATGCAATTTCGATGTAGCCTCATAAGAAAAGCCTCCATTTAAGTGAAACTTCTCAGTGCCAAAATTACTATAAATAGAATCAGCTATAATAAATGGATTGTCTTTAGCTATAAATAAAGTACTATTCCATCGTTTATCACGTTCAGAAATATTTGAATAAGCTATTTCGCCTTCAAAAGCAACCTTTTTGAGTTTTTTGATGCCATATAAGGAAAAATTAAATGTTTTTTGTATATTGGATACATCCATCGCATGATAATCTCCATAAGCAAACTGGTAGCTAGCATTTACCTCAACCACGTCTTGTAATGCTTCCCGGGAAATTGCAGTTGGATTCTGGCTACCTTTATGTATGTTGTGGAGATACAGATAGTCTTGATATACCATTTTCTTTTTAAGCAGGGAATCTGCTTGTTGTGCCGATGTTGATAAAGACAGGAAAACAGCTAGTAATAAACAAAACCTATTTGGCATCATTTCTTTTTTTACGGTTAAAAATCAAAGAAAAGTTAAGGAAAGAGATAAAAATTAGTTTATGAGCTTGACTTTTTAACTCATAAACTAATTTTTTCAATATTTCAACAACTCATCAATAAAAACATCATTATTCATCTACTGTTGTTGGTATTATTCCCGGAGTAGGAGTGCCACCACCGATAATAAAGTCTACACTGGAATTATTAGTATCTTTGAACTTCGTCATCCCATTTTCTATTGAAGCAACCTTTCGGCGAATACTCTTGCCGGAATATGCAGCATCAGCCAAACTGCCATTGTTTGAACCATCTACCCATACCATACCCATGTCAGTTTTCGGTAACAGATGTTTAAAACGTTCATTAACTGGCGCACGTACAATTTCAATTCCGTCGATTACATATTCACTCGGTATCATTAAATGATTCTGTGTCTTTCCTGGGGCTGTCATGAAGTTGTTTTCTTCTGCAACAAAGTCTGCAACCTTTTGGTTGTTAGGCAATTTTGCCAAAATTAGAGCTTGCCCACTTGTAGAAGGCATAAATTCTATTCCAAATGTGTGAAAAGCATACTCTAAATTTGGAACACTAGGAACGTCTATATCTGTTGTAGAGTATGGACCGCAGAATATATCCCAATCTGCTCCACTCAAATTCACAGGAGAAGGAGTGTCACCATCTTCTAATTGACGAGATGAATGATCAATAGGATAAGCAGCTACAACTACACTTTTTCCTGGCTGTAAAGGATGTTCTGTCCCATTTCCAGGAAAATACATAGTATAATTTGTCATTGGATAACGATCCAGTAACTGGCCATTGTCATCTACCCAAATAGAATTGGTTGGAGTAAAGACATTTACTGGTAATCCTTCGTCTACAATACCTAAAATAACACCGTCTAGGTATTGTACTTCATCACTGTTGTTGTATATCTCATAAAATCCATCTTTAAAATAATAATCTTTCACACCGGTATAATACACTTCTTTGAAAATAAGCGTACTATTAGCTGCTGCATATCCTATCATCAATTCTACTGTCTGATCTGCAGCAACATTTACATTGTTTGCTATTCCATTCAGCTCATGGCCTTCGTACACTCCTGTCGCTCTGAAGTCATATTTTCCAGTTGGTAAAGAAAAAGAAACACTTCCATTAGCGGGGGTAGCGGTTTGTTCCTTGGAAGTTGTAAGATTTACAGCTGTCACTTCCAAATCATTAATATTAGAAAGAGTGATACCACCATCAGCTGTCAAAGAAACTGTTACAGTAAAATTCTTTGCTACTTCATCATTTGAATCTGAACATGCAGCCAAAAACAGAAGAGCCATCAAAGGCAATAAAAATAAATTTCTCTTCATACATAAAACGCTTTAATAGATTATATAATTAAAATTTAAGTTTCATTTCTGCACCAAAATACATTGGAATAGTTAATGTAGTATATCCCGTACTGGTTTCCCTTTTAGCAGTTTTTCTTATTTTCAAGAAATTATTAGCCATAAATGAAAGTTCAAGCATCTTACCAATTTCTTTTGTTAAACGAAAATTTAGAATTACAGTAGTCGGGTAGTTCTCTTTTCCAAAGTAATTACTGTGAACATATTGAGTCATCATCAAACGATATTTGTAATCGGAATTATAAGACTCATTCCATGTCGTATAAATACCATTCCGATCTATGAAGCCTACCGGGTTTACAAAATATTTTTCAACATTATTAGCTTGTGGATCCGGTGATTTATAGTAGAGAGAATTACCGGATTCATCTTCACATATACGCCGTTCACTTTGTTTCCAAATAACCTGTGCTGTAGTCGAAAATATCATTTTTAACTGCGGTATATGGGTTATAAAACGGAAGTTTGTATTGAAACGGGTATTAATGGTACCGTCCATTCCGGCAGGCATCACAGCCATGTAAGGATATTTTTCACCTGCATAAGAGGTTGATATCGTTTTGTATGATTGCGTTGTTGAGATACGTTTGATATATAACCATGCACCGTCTACTATCACGGAAGTTTTTAAAAAAGGAATCTCCCCAAAGTTGAAGTTGTATTCGACACCTTTTTTCCGAGTTTGATAACGGTTGGCCGGACGTGAATAAGTGAAAAAAGAGACATCATTAGTCACAGTTGCTTCATGTTGGGTTCCTGCTTGAGTATAATATACCATTCCATTATTATAACTAAAATCCTCAGCTTCAGCAGGAATACCATATCTTCGGAAAGGCATAATTACTGGAGCAGTAGAGAAACCAAATTCATTTTTAGATTTCTCATAGAAAAAATTCATGCTTCCCATAAATTGATGGACTTTAGCTGATAGTCCTACTTCAATTTTTCGATTTACCGTGGGTTTTAGATTTGGATTAGAGGTGTCATCGATAACTTTGGTGGTCATTACACTCAAAGCTTTGCTTGGATCATTAGCAGAAATAGAAGCAAAGCTGGTTTCGTCAAAATAGGCTTTATCAGGATAAAGATACAAAAGAGTCGGAGATTTGGAGGTGATACCAAAGCCTGTAGAAATAGTTAGATCATCAAAGATAGAATTATTTTCTTTATTCAGAATATTATACTCTAGATTAAAACGAGGGTCTACTATAAATATATTTCCTCGGTTAGCTTGTGCTCTATTTATAAACAGTTCGGTCATACGTATTCCTGCCTGTAAAGTCAATAATGAACTCTTTATGGGAATTTGGAAACGATCTTCTAAAAAAACAGAAAGTTGGCTCATGGCAGGAATCTCTTTAAAAGAACGAGTGCGAATAGATTGGTTCCCTGATACTTCTGGCGGTAATAGGGGGTTGAAGAGTAATCCTTTTCCTTTATTTACATTATAATTCCAATCAAAGCCAATTTTTAATCTGGAAAAACAATCTGCTGAAATCTGAAACAGTTTATCTGCTTTTAATTGTGCAAACACATCTACAGGTATCCCTTCTACAGAAAACGGAGAATAATAAGAGGCGCTTTGAAAACGGCTTTGGTATTCTTGTGATACATACGAATCTGATATTGGGGTCACACCCGATTGCAAAATGACATATTTATTTTGGAAATCTTTCTGACGGCTATAGCTAGTCATAAAGCTATAGCCAAGGTTGGAAATCCATGATTTGTTCAAACGCCAATTCCCCTCTAGATTAAAACGTATGCCCATATTTTCATTCTTAATTTGTTCATTTGTTTTTAACTGCGGATCTGCTTTTTCATTATTTATATTGCTATAAAAACTTATATTTACATTGAATGTTAATGGTGTAGAGTGTTTCATGAACGTATTTGAGTATCCGACATTTGCCGTTACCCTATCAAATCCTTTATATTTCATTCGGATATCATCGTATGACTGTGAATAATCTGCTGATAGATTCATTGCACCTGCCTTTTCACCTAATAGAAATCCTTTGCCTGCATAAAACATTTTTGAATAAGAGTCTAACTTGACTTTAGCCTCTAAAGGGGTTACCCCTGACTTTGTTTTAATGATTACAGCTCCTGATGTTAAGTTTCCATATTCTACAGAAGGAATCCCTCGAATTACTTCTACAGATTCTATATTATCAGGAGAAATTGTACGCAAATCAGTTCCCTGCCCGCTTGTAGATTGTGAATTAATTAAACTTGCACCTGATTTGGCTGTGGATAAAGTTTGCAAATTTGCATCATTAGATAACGGAGCACCATTTACAACAACCGCAGTACCTAACGCATTATTACTATTTGAGGAAATCTCACGGATATAAGCTTGTCCTACACTATTCAGATCGGGATTCTTTGTGACTCCACCTGGCAACAACTGCAGCAAATCATCTACACTTTTCGGTTGTAAGTGCTGGATGGCGGTTTGTGCAATAGTAGAAGTTGATCCGTTTTTGTGTTCTTGTGCGGTAACAACAACTTCGGATAAGGCTAAGCTTAATGGACGGAGTTTAAAAACTAAAGGCTTCTTATTAGAAGAATCAGCATTAATCTTACCTGTTTCTTTTTGATATCCCAAAGTCTGAATCTCATACTCATATGTTCCGGATTTATCTAATAAGATGTGAAAATTACCATCCTTGTCAGAAATAGCCCATAGCCCTTGTTTGGGGATTTGAACTGTTACAAATTCCAATGGTTCTTTACTTTCGTAATCAATAATTTTACCTTTAAATTCATATTTTTGTTTCTGGGCTGAAACATAATGAATACAGGTGAAAGAGAGGAGAATAGGCAATATCAAAAATAACTTCTTCATAATGCACGTATTTCAAGGGGAGTGTTTAACTATTCTATTGATTTTGCAAAATTATATATTAATTACATTTTAGCCAAATTTATTGGTTAAAAAACTACTTTTTATAGCAAAGATATTTAATATATGATGCTAAAATACCTTATTGATAGATATGTCTGCTGTTTTATTTTAGTATCTTCCTACTGTTTGTTCCTAAAAAAATATATAAGCTGACATTATGTTATAACTTGTTCTTTCATTTCTCAAATAAACAATTCTTTGTAATGCATTCCAATAGTGGGGAATAATGATGTAATTACCTTGTGGATACATTTAGGACGGGAGATAATGTTTATACCTGACCGAATGGGAAGGAGGCACTGGCTATAATCTGGAAATTTAATTCGGCTCTCGTCATATTTTACTGCCTGTACTGGGAGGTAAGAACAATATGTTCGAAGGATTGGAATTTGGTGCGGATATCTATATCCCTAAACCTTAGTTTAATTACAGGTATAGTAAAATTAATCCCGGTACCTGTACATCTTGAAATGTTTACTTAATATCCCGAATTCTGGTGCTCACTACCATTGGTTATTGTAGCAGTAAAGGTCGTTGAAATGGAGTGTAACACATAATTCGGATAAAAGAACCGTACTGAAAAACACTTCTGGAAAAGTGATTATTAGTTTCTTGAAGTCATGACTAATTGTTTTGCCATGAAATAATAATGTCTAGGATTTATCTAATCCGGTTCTATTTGAAAGACTTGCATGCATATCATTTATTTTTAAATAGTCCGGTAATTTGTCCATTGTGAATGATTCTGTTTTACAGTTACTTGCCGGCCCTTCCATTGTCCGGCAAGTTCTGCTGATTTTTCATTTTATGATTTCATTTTAGTTGTTTTTCACCCGGTTCATCAGTTGCCCGGATATTTCATGCAGCTCCCTGCTGCGTTCCGGTTCTTGTTCCCGTGCAAAGGCAGTGATGCCCTGTGCCAGTTTCCAGAGTGTTGCTCCTCCTGTTATACCGTCATCAGGGTTATTGTTCATCAGGAGCTTTTCCACTTCCCGCCCTTCGTTTTTTAGCAACGCGCCACGCTGTACCAGAGATTTAAGTTCCTTGTCAAAATCCACGTCTATTTCCGACGCTCCCTGAATTTCGATGGCTTTCTGCATGATCGTGTCCCTGCTGTAAAGCCCTTTTGTCAGGTCTTTAACAGCCGAGACGGTGGTCTTCGTATCCAGCTCATAGGTCCTTTGTGAGAGCGCAAGCGTATCGGGCAGGCGTCCTCCCAGATGAATCTGCCGCATGACCGATTCGCGTACCATCCCGTTCAGACAAGCTCCGTTGAGCAGGAACGAGCGCATGTCCACCGAACCGTTTCCGAAATCGGATGTGCTGAACCTTGCTCCCGCGAATATGATCACCGTCCCGTTTTTACGGGTGGGTATTTCAACCGGTGTAGGAAGAATTGTCTCGCACCATACTTTGGTGTCATTCATATATGCATCCGATACGACGGCTCCGTTATTTGCCGCTTCCCTGATGAATGCGGTGAGTATGTCCACTGAATTGAGCCGCCGGTACGAGTCTGAAAGTACACCCCGGATTTCCGTGCCTATCGCCCGAATGAGCACCCGTGTACGCCCTGTCCATCCCGAATGTTCGTTCAGGATGGTTGCGCACAACTGCTTTTGCCAGGCGTCCCCTGCGGAAAGTTCCCTGAGATATTTGGCCGGAATATTCATCTTTTCGGAAATCTGGCTGATAGCGTTCCCGTGCAGATTGAAATTTCCTTCCGGCATGTTCATCTGTACCTGTTCCTCTGCCTGGAATGTAATGACCGGATGGCGGTCCTCATTACGCAGGTTCACTCCTATGGGTGCGATGAAGTCCTGCGCGATTTTTCCCTCTTCAAGCAGGCGGGTGATTGTAGCCATGACACCCTGCTGTTTTCCTTCGATCATTTTCTGAACCTTGTTTATGACTACCTGGTTCAATCCCTGCTGCTTTTGTACCGATGCAGCGTTCGGCATTACTGTTACTTCCATAATTGCTGTATTTAAAGAGTTGATAAATAAATTGGGCATACCGACAGCATGCCTATAAATACTGTATATAACCATTCTCCAGTCCCGGACCTTCCGCCCGTTACAACTACATGAGATGCAGATGCTACTGATGATTGGATTACTCATAAGGTTCCCGGAATTACTGTTACATATTGAAAGTTGCCTGCAAGGCGGAGAGACTGTCTGCCTTGCGTTTTTTCTCACCCGTTACGGCTGTTTTATGTATGAGATAAGGGGATGCGGGCAGATTCCTGTCTGCCCGGTATTCTTCCATACTCATTCTCTCTATCGTAGGAATGCCTGTCCGGGTAAGTATCGGATTGACCTTCCAGCCGTCTACGAAATTCCCGGGATTCAGGCTGTCATGACAGATGACTTCTCCTACACATCCGTGTATGAGCATGTTGCATACAGTCATCAGGCAGCAGTTCCGGTTGATGTCTTCCCCTATGAGGTAGTTTCCCGGATTCCGTGCATGATAGGCCAGCAGCAACCTTCCGCTTCCGCATGTCGGGTCACCCATCCTCTGGTCGGTCTTTTTTTCTTCCGTTTGGGTGCACAGCACCATGAGGTCGCAGATATTTACCGGAGTGAAGAATTGCCCCTGTGACTGCTGGGCACTTCTGGAAACCAGTACCATGTATAAATCCCCGAAAGGGTCATACCAGCTTGTATCATCCTTTATCCGGCTTGCCATGAGCCGTACCCATTCGGTGACCATTTCCATGAATTTCATGTTCTGCTGCCGTTTGTATTTCCAGCTCTGCAGTGGGGGAGCACCGGGAGAAAATCCGTGGATGATATAGGTCAGTAAATCATTGAGTACATTGACAGGGTCGAGTCCGTTTGTGTAGGAGAAATCCGTTATCAGCTTTTCAAGCGGACGGACCGGGGGAGGAGTTTCGTATTTTGCCATTGTCATTTCTTTTTATAGACGGTTATTGTACGGTTATCATCGCAGGTTATTATTTTCACGGGGGACTCTCCGAGAAAGGATATGTGTATTTCGGCTTTTGTATTGTTCCATTCCTGTTCCGTGAGTAGCTTCCAGTTCATGTGGTATCCCCACAGGACGAGCGAGTTCCTGTATATTCCTGTGAAGAGTTTCCCGTGAAGTATCCTGACGAGCTTGTCCAGTTCCTCACGGGAATAGAGGGTGAATCCTTCGGACATATAGAAGAACTCGCCTTTGTTTTCCGGATCAGGCAGCCTGTTGATGAGATATTTGCTCCAGTGCCTGGTGGTATATCTGTCATATAGGGGTTCCGGCTCCGTATATTTCCATGAACGTACGAAGGCCATGAAATATACTTCTCCGTTGGCGCATTTTCCGGTATGTCCCCATGTCCTGAACTGTTTGAGCCTGCTGCCTGCCGGTTTCAGGAGGGCCTTTCCCGGATAAGTCCATATCCCTTCATGGACATTATAGCCGGTACCGGCGCCGTTCTCATAGCAGAATGGAACGCTCCCGGAAAGACAGATTTTTAAATGCCCGTTCCGTATGTCCTCGATATGTGCCGAATGGAACCAGTCGCCGTTCCGGCAGGTATACTCTATGCTGTCACCGGCTACCGGTCCGATGTTCTTTTCCCGTTCCTGCCGGATTGTTGCAATGAGACGGTTTACCTTGTCCGTGTCACTCCGGTTTACCTGATACCCGCGGTTATGGAAACCGTTGAAGCATTGCAGGCTTTCCACTGTATAAAGGTCAGTAAATTCCATAGTGTTTTCGATTTTCACGGTATACTTCGATTTGTTTGCCTAACATGTCACAGAACTTCTGTCCGTTTTCACCTTCCCCCCTGAAATAAGCGATCATGTCCCAAAGGTTCCGGTTGAAAGAGTTCATCCACTTGTCGTAATAATGGCTGCCCTGCGTCTTGCCGAAGGTTTCTTCGAAAAGACTCCGGGTCAGCCCTTCCTCCTCATGGTGGTTGTACTGCCACAGGGAGATGAGCAATAACCGGCTATAGCTGAGTTCCATAAAATATATTTTTTGATATTCCTTTTTCGGTAGCCCTTGCGCATAGGGTCTCTTCTCTGATCCGGGTTTGGGTGTATTCTTCCAGATAACCGTTTTCTATGAGTTTCCGGTAGGCTTCCCGGACATATTGACAGGCGGGGCAATCACAGTCTAATCCCTCCGGATGCTCTTTTGTCGGTATATTGATTTCTGAAGCCACCGTCATGAGATTGTCGGTAACGGTCCACGGTTTCCTTCTGAAAAGGTCGAATATCTGATAGTATATGGTTGTCTTGTGTTGTTGCCGGTAATATTCGAGCTCCTCTTCCCTGGTGAAACTGAATACAAAATCAAGCAGGGCACATTTTATAAATCTGAATCTCCTGCTCTCCCCGAGCAGCAGGGTGACCACCCCGACCAGGTGTGTGGCATCACATTGGCCGGTGATCCAGCCATAATGCGAATACAGCCTTGTATTCCCTTTTGTTATCCTGCATCCTTTTCCTCTTTTTCCCATCTCTGCCGTATATCCGCCCGCGGTGAATATCTCCGCTATTTCCGCATATAGTTTCTTTTTCTTTCTGTATTCGTTCTTTTTCCCATACACATATCCCCAGTCAAGCTCGATCTCTATCCTGTAGATCAGATTCTTTACATATTCCGGGTCTGCGTACCCGAAGGCGTGCGTTCTGCCGCTCACCGGTCCCAGTATGAGATCGGAAGAGCGTCGTG
>ERZ507591.277-NODE-277-length-17376-cov-5.13181_pt1 | contig 17376 bp, 15 predicted proteins | sample MGYA00513434_ERZ507591 | MGnify/ENA metagenome assembly ERZ507591 | reverse complement strand
GATTTAAAGCTATTCTTTTTATAATTTTTAGCTGTTTCTTATTACAAACAGCCCTTTTTGCTCAAAGTAATCTCACAATTACGATCAAGAAGAAAAATGTAACCTTACAAGAAGCATTACAAGACGTAGAAAAACAATCTGCTTATATGATTGCTTTTAATAAATCTAAACTAGAGAAAACAAAACGGATTGACTTGAATATCAATGCCGAACCTCTCGAAAAAGCTCTTGCTACTATTCTGTCGGGTACAAGCCTGACTTTCAAGATTAAAGATAAATATATTATGATTGTTCCGGTTGAGAAGTCGGTTCCTGAAAAGAAAAAAATAACGGGAAGCGTGCGTGATGTCAACGGTGAACCATTGATTGGTGTCAATGTCTCTGTTCGCGGGAGCTCTACGGGTGCTGTGACTAATTTGGAAGGTGGGTTCTCCTTGCAGGCTGCCAAGGGAGAAGTGGTCGAGTTCTCTTATATCGGATACACGCCTGAGCGTCAGACGGTGGGAGAGAGCAATACGCTTGCAGTCGTGTTGCAGGAAGACGCCCAAGCTTTGGATGAAGTAGTGGTAACGGCCTTAGGTATCAAGCGTGCCGAGAAGGCGTTGAGCTATAATGTACAGAAAGTAAAATCGGAAGATATAAATGGGGTTAAAGATGCCAACTTTGTCAATAGCCTGAATGGTAAAGTGGCCGGTGTGACAATCAATAACAGTGCTTCGGGACCTGGTGGTGCTACACGTGTAATCATGCGTGGGGCAAAGTCAATCGTTGGTAATAATAATGTATTGTACGTGATTGACGGTATGCCGATTGGAAATCCTTCTAAAGGAGAGATAAAAGATGAATTTTCGGCACCGAGTAGCGGTGAAGGCATCTCTGACTTCAACCCGGATGATATTGAAAGTATCTCTGTGCTTACTGGACCTTCGGCTGCGGCTTTGTATGGTTCGTCGGCTGCCAATGGAGTCATTCTTATCAACACGAAGAAGGGACAGGAAGGTCAGTTGAAAGTAAGTGTCTCTAATAATACAGAGTTTTCTTCCGCTTATATTATGCCGGATTTTCAGAATCAATATGGTAATATGCCGTCTTCTTATAAAAGCTGGGGTGAGAAGCTGGATACTCCTTCAACTTTCAACCCGAAAGACTTCTTTCAGTCGGGGCTGAATGTGATGAACTCCATTAATCTTTCTACCGGCACGAAGAGTAACCAGACTTTTTTATCGGCGGCTACCACCAATGCAAAAGGTATTATCCCTAATAATGAGTATTACCGTTATAACTTTACATTGCGTAATACTTCCACAATGCTGAATGATAAACTGCATTTGGATTTGAGTGCCAGTTATATTTTGCAGGGAAATCAGAATATGTTGTCGCAAGGACGTTATTTCAATCCGTTATTGCCGTTGTACCTCTTTCCCAGAGGCGAGGATTTTGAGGCGGTGAAAATATTTGAACGCTATGATACAAATCGTAAATTTCCTGTGCAGGAATGGGCTTACGGAGATCAGGGAATTAGTCTGGAGAATCCCTATTGGATAGCAAATCGGGAAATGTTTACTTCGAAGAAGAAACGTTATATGTTTTATGCCAATGCAAAATATGATATTTTCGATTGGTTGAATGTTGCCGGTCGTATCCGTATAGACAATACCAATACGACAAGTGAACGAAGATTACACGCAACCACATTGCTGCTTCACGCACAGTCGGATAAAGGACATTATACTAAGAATATAGAAGAATACCGCCAGACGTATGGTGACTTCATGGTGAACATCAACAAGGCTTTTGGACATTTCAACTTGACTGCGAATATCGGTGCCAGCTACGAAGATCATTATACAACAGGAATGGGGATTGCCGGAAAACTGTTTACTGTGCCTAATTTATTTTCGGCATACAACTTTGACCCGAGTTCCGGGCCCGGAACAGAATCTTATAGTCATAATCGTACCATTGCTGTGTTTGCCAGTGCGGAACTGGGGTATAAGAGTATGGTCTATCTGACATTGACCGGGCGTAATGACTGGGCTTCCCAGTTGGTGAACACGAATCATCCTTCTGTCTTTTATCCTTCTGTCGGTCTTTCCGGAGTTATCACAGAAATGATTAAATTACCCGAATTTATTTCGTTCCTGAAAGTAAGGGCTTCTTATACGGAAGTGGGTTCTCCTATATCCAAACAAGGGCTGACCCCCGGTACGGTAACGGATGATATGATTGGCGGAGTCATTAATCCTAATTCAATTTATCCGTTTCCTGATTTTGAACCGGAACGTACAAAGTCGTACGAATTGGGTATGAATCTGCGCTTATGGAATAATCGCATTAATATTGATGCAACCCTTTATCAATCTAATACATATAAACAGTTGTTTCTTTCTTCCCTGCCGCCTGCTTCCGGTTACTCGGGATTTTATGTGCAGACAGGTAATGTCCGCAATAGAGGGATTGAGCTTTCGATAGGTTTTAATGATAAATTCGGTTCATTTGGGTATTCAACCAATGTGACTTATACGGCAAATGAGAATAAAATTCTTCGGATGGCACGAGGATATGTAAATCCGATTGATAAATCTACTTTTGATATAACAGAACTGACATTGGCAGAAGCAGGCGGCGTATATTTGAAAGAAGGTGGTTCGATTGGTGATGTATATGTGCAGGGAGTTTTGCAAAGAGACAGAAACAAGATGCTGGTTGAAGAAGGTGGCGGATATAAAGTTGACCGTTCGCAACGAATTAAAATAGGTTCTGTAAATCCTGATTATACAATTGGATGGAGAAATGACTTCAATTGGAAAGGTTTTAATTTGGGACTTTTATTTAATATACGGGTAGGTGGTATCGTGACTTCGCAGACACAGGCCTTTATGGATGCTTACGGGGTTTCCAAAGAATCATTCGAGGCTAGAGAAAAGGGGGGTGTATGGGTAGACGGAATGCAATATGATGCCGAGAAATATTACAATACGATCGGCGGACAGGGGTTGATGGCATACTATGCGTATAGTGCTACCAATGTTCGTCTGCAAGAAGCCAGTTTGAGTTATACGTTTCCTAAAAAGTGGTTCAGAAATGTAATTGAACGGTTGACGGTTGCTGCTATCGGTCGCAATTTACTGATGATTTATCGGAAAGCCCCGTTTGATCCGGAGATGGTAGCATCAACCGGTACATACAATCGCGGTGACTTTTTTATGCCGCCCAGCTTACGTAATGTAGGGTTCAGTGTAAAAATTGATTTTTAACCTTTAAAGATATAATGATATGAAACACAATGATATAGGAAAGAATATAGGTCGTTTACTATCGGCTGCTTTTCTTCTTTTGCTGTTCGCAACTTCTTGTCTGGATGATTTTGAGAGTATTAACAGAAATCCGCTTTATCCGGACAAAGAGCAGGAGAAGATGGATGATGTGCTTTATGGAGCCTATCTGGCTAATTTTCAGAAAGCAGTTATTCCGATAGGTACGGCAGCCGATAAAACAGAACCGGTAAACAGGTATCAGAATAGTGTTAATCTGGCAGGTGATGCTTGGGCAGGGTATATGTCTGTACGGGAGAATAAATGGAGTGGCGGCAAGAACTTTACCACCTATTTTATGAATTTGGAAAAGGTGGATTATATATTTGGTTTTATGCTGACAGATATATTCACGCCATGGATTAAGATTAAGCATAACTCGCAGGACGAAGGAGCTAAAAATGATGAAATCTACGCAATGGCTCAAATTATCAAAATTGCCGGGTTGCATCGTACGACTGATATGTTCGGTCCGATTCCTTATTTCGAAGTGGGAGGCGGGTCTTTTGAAGTGCCTTATGATTCGCAGGAAGCAGTATATCGTTCTTTCTTTAAAGAACTGGAAGAGGCAGTGGATATATTGACTAAATATTCAGAGAAAAGTGATAAAGTTCTCCCAGCTTTTGACGTGGTGTATGAAGGAGATGTAAACAAATGGATTCGTTTTGCAAATTCATTGATGTTGCGGCTGGCAATTCGTGTACGTTATGCAGATGCGGGATTGGCTAAGGAGTATGCAGAGAAGGCGGTAACTCATCCGAAAGGTCTGATTACTTCACCGGATGAGGCTCCGAAGATGGGAAAGGGAGCCGGATTACAGATGAAAAATCCATTGAAAACAATCAGGGATGAATATAATGATACGCGTATGGGCGCTACTGTTTATTGCTATTTGCAGGGATATGGTGATCCGCGCGGGGAAGTTTATTTTAATAAGGTGGGTGGTGCTTTTAAAGCAGTGCGTACAGGTATCCCGCAATCAAAACTTTATGGGGATTTCTCTACTCCCAAAGTCGGTGAGGATGATCCCCTTTATTGGATGAATGCTTCGGAAGTCTTGTTCTTGAAGGCGGAGGGTGCTTTAGCCGGTTTTGCAATGGGAGGAAAAGCTAAGGATTTCTATAATGACGGCATACGTATGTCTTTTAAGGAAAATAAAGTAAATGGTGCTGATACTTATTTGGCTAATAGTTCTTCTAAGCCTGTAAATTATGCAGATTCAAAAAACTCCTTATTGAGTGCGGAAGCTCCGAGTAAGATAACTATCCGTTGGAATGAATCTGCCGGTGCGGAAGAAGAAAATCTGGAAAGGATTATTACACAGAAGTATCTGGCTATTTTTCCTAATGGACAGGAAGCATGGACGGAATGGAGACGGACCGGTTATCCACGTCAGATTGTAGTGGCTGATAATGAAACGAATGCAAATGTTACTATTGGCAATGGATTCAATCGGGGAGGAGTACGTAGAATGCCGTATCCCCGTACTGAATATAATAATAATGGGGCAAACGTGAGCGATGCGGTAAGCAAGTATCTGAATGGTACGGATGATGCAGCTACCAATGTGTGGTGGGATAAGAAATATAAATAAGATAACCTGTAAATTAGTATAAGTATATGAGAAATTTACTATTTATGTGTATTAGTGCCATTCTTTTAATGAGTGTTTTTGCTTGTGAAGAATGGAATACACCCGAAACTTTGAATTTGGAGGATGAGGCTGTGCAAGACCTTTATTCTAAAAGAGATTCTGCTAAGTGGGCAGAAGAAGATAAACGGCATGAAGAAAATGAGGAAGCATACCAGCAGTATCTTGAGAATCTACGGGCCTACAAAAAGACGAAGCATCCCATTATGTTCGGTTGGTTTAATGCCTGGCAACCGGATGGAGTTGATAAATATTCGAAGTTGTCACTGATTCCTGATAGTATGGATGTGGTCTCTATTTGGGGAAACTGGCATTCGTTGACAGAAGCAAAAATAAAAGAATTGCGTGAAGTACAGGCTAAAGGTACCAAAGTGGTGATAGGATGGATTATTGAAGATATTGGCGATCAGATTAAATGGGGACGTGAAAATTGGCCTGCGGATGACAAAGAAGCCGTTGTCGCTTATGCAAAGGCAATCGTAGATACGATTAATAAGTATGGATACGATGGGTTTGATTATGATTACGAGCCTTCATTTAAATCGCCTTTCAAACCGGGAAATCATTGTGGTAATCTGACTTCATGTTCTCAAAGCTATGGTAAAGAGAACGAAATCTTGTTTATGAAAACCATGCGTGACTTGTTGGGACCTGATAAATTGTTCCATTTGAATGGTTCCATTGATTGGTTGGACCCGAGTGCTGCAAAGTATTTTGACCGTTTTGTTTTTCAGACTTATGGTGGGACTGCAACAACATTTGATGATTGGCTTACTTCAATTAAATCCCGTCTGGATATAAGAACCGATCAGATTTTGTTTTGCGAAAGTTTTGAAAATAAAGCTGCTGCTGCCAGAACGTCATTTCCTGAAACTTATGCCAAATATGTCGTAACAAAAGGAGGAGATATAGGAGGTATCGGTGTATATCATATCAATGAGGATGCAAAAGAAGATAACACCTATATCAATGTCCGTACGGCTATTTCGATAATGAATCCACCGGTAAATGAATGATGAACCCATTAAATATGTGATAAAATGATGAAACTTATATATAGAAGATATTGGATTGCTTTAATAAGCTTGTCTTGCTCATTGCTGACTAGCTGCGATTATGTAGATGGAGAGGGCGAGAATTCCCCCAATGCAGTATATATGGAAACTCCGGATAATAAAGGAGTCCTTCCATTTGTACTTGAACCGGAAGGAGGAATGACGACAATCACTCCTCGTCTGGCCAATGTGACCGGTCAGGATGTCAATATCCGGATTGAATATGATAAAACGGTACTGGATGCTTATAATAAACGGAATGCGACCTCTTATGTGGCTCTTCCTACATCAGCTTTTAAATTGCTGAATGAGGGACAGGAAGAAATGACGGGAAGTATTGAAGTGAAGGTTGTTAAAGGAGATTTTACAGCTCAGGCATTCGTAAAGGTCGGAGAATTGGATGAAGAACAGTTTCCTAATTCGGAGAAATATGTTATCCCTTTGTCGATAACCAGTGCTTCTGCATTTACACTGATTCCTTCGCAACATTCGGTATTGTTGGTTTTGAAGCGTCCGTTAATAACATCCGTGGCACACGTTTCCGGTTACTTGAAATTTAAGCCGGTAAATGTATGGACTCAGCCGGAGTGGACTATTCAGATGAGCGCATTATATTCTTCTTTGACCCGAAGTAATCAAACTACGGCTTTTATTGCCAATTGGGCAGGCAGCGAGTTTTATACTCGTATCAACGCAACTACGGGTATTCAGGTGAAGAATGGACGTGACGGAAATGATACATGGACACAAGTGCCGTTGTTGCCACACAAATGGTTGCATATTTCGTATGTCCATAAAGATAATACGGTGACTGTTTATGTGAATGGCAGAGTACATAAAGTTTTCCCCACTGGGGCTATCTGGATGACTTATGATAGTGAGATTCAAGTAGGCAATGATGAGTATGTGGATGATTATTTACGCGAAATTCGTTTTTGGAGCAAAGCCCTGTCCGAATCGGAGATTAATGATATGCTATATACGCCGGTGTCTCCCGATACCCCACATCTGGAAGCTTATTTACCATTGACAAAAGAAGCCGGAACGAAAGATTTAGTTGCCCCGGAAGGAACAAAAAATGTAGTTGTTAGCGGAAAATTTGAATATGTGGAAAATGTAAAATTCCCTTCTGATGATTTAGTAATTGTAGACAAATAGTTTAAATTGTAATAGATGATAAATATGAAAAAGATAGTAACGTATACAAGAAACATCTTATGTCTAGGAAGTCTGCTTTTTTTCGCTTCCTGTGGAGATGACGGAGTGGAAGTTGTATCGCAGGATACTTCCTGGACAATAGATAATCAGTATATAGAAGAAGATGTACGTGAGGAATTGGGAATAAACCCGTTTGTAGACTTGGTTTATTTTAGTTATTACAATACTCCGTTAAAGGAAATCAAGGCAAATTATGATTTGGAACATATAACAGTGGTTGATGGCAATGACTTTTCTTTTAAGGTGAAGATAACCAAGCTTTTCAAGGAAGACTTGACATTGAAATTAGCGGCGGATGCCACTGCACAGTTTCCTGTAAATGTGGAAGAATATACGAAAGTTACAGATGAGAACTGTGTCTTTGGAACGGCTGTATTGAAAGCTGGTGAACAGGAAACCACTATACACTTCAGTTTCAAAGATGTGGATGAATTAAAAGAGTTGCCTGGCTCTGTGCTGGCACTGACTCTGAAAATAGACAATCAACCGGAACATATAGCCATATCCAAATCGCGTTCAGTTTTCTTTATAAAAGTAGATACTGCTATCCAACTTGAAAACATTGAGGCTAGTAATGAAACTATTGCTGGAGAGTCGTTTAATGATAATGTTACATTCGAATCGGATAGGTCAAAAGGGCTGGAGAGTTTGAATGACAGAGACCATGACAAGAACTCATGGTGGACTTCGAATGAGCAAAGTTATTTAACTATGACCTTCCCTGCTGCTGTAACTATAAAAGGTATCCTGATAGATACTAATCGGAATAGTACAAGTAGTTATGGACTGAAGAGTCTGAAAGTAATGGTAGATAAGGGAAACGGGCAGTGGCTAAGTAATGGGATTTATGACCAGGGACATATAGACGGAAAAGTTAACATCAAATTTAAAACTCCGATTAAATGTGTCGGAATCCGTTTCGAAGAAATGCAGTCTACTACTGGCAAATATACAGTTGATATCAATGAAGTGACTTTTATTAGATAGATATTATGAGTTTGAAGACTATCTATATTTCTTTGTTGATTTTGAACATAACTTCTTGCCAACATAAAAAAGAAGCTACGTTAGAATTACAAGTCCCCGGTACTTATATAGGTTTGGCTCCTTGCACCTATTGCAATGGTGTATTTTCCGGAATAACATTTGAAAAGGATAAAACAGTGAGGTTCTTTTCTTCACCGGAACTGCAAAATACCACATCGGAAAAAGGTACTTGGATTATAAAGAATTCATTGATTCAAGTAATCATGCGGAGCGATACATTTTATTATCGTTCGGCAATGCCGGATAGCATCATTTCGCTTTACCGGGATAGGCTGAATCCTGTGAAACTTATAGAGTCTTATACTTTGAAGAGATATTTGCAAAAAACTGATAAGTAAAAAAGAACGAGGATATGATACTTATAGTCATATCCTCGTTTACTTTAGAGAGAAACCTCTCTTCTTCACTTAAAACCTAAACCTTTTATCCAAATTACTTGCTATTATAAGCCACCAACATCCAGACCAACTTTTCCTGTTCTTTCAGATAATCGCTCATCATCGAAACGGTTACCTCATCTCCGGCTTGTGAAGCGATAGACAGAATCTTGCGTTCTTCACCAATCAGATAACTGACAGACTGAAGGATACTGTTCAGTGCTTCGTCTCCATTGCTCACCTTATCCACTTCGTTGATACCGGCCACTTTCAGATAATCGCTGAATTTATTGGCAGGCGTGCCGCCTAACATCAAGATACGTTCTGCGATTTCGTCCACCTTTTCGGCCGTGTCGTCATACATCTTTTCGAACTGGCTGTGCAGAACGAAGAAGTTATGTCCTTTGATATTCCAGTGGAAACCGCGAAGATTCGTGTAATACACCTGGAAGTCTGCTAGTAGTTGTTGCAAAGATGCTACTACGTTGTTTGCACCTGATTCATTCAATTTGATAAATTCTAAAGTCTTCATAATCTTATTGTTTTTAATGATTTATATTAATTTTCTTTTTTTCTGTATGGCAAAGATAAGGCGAAAAGTGCTTGCTGTCAAACTGAAAATTTCTATCTTTGCATAGATACAATCTATAACACCAAACAATTTGATAGATGACAATACAACAATTAGAATACATATTAGCCGTTGACCAGTTCCGGCACTTTGCCCGTGCAGCGGAATACTGCCGGGTGACGCAACCCACATTGAGTGCCATGATTCAGAAACTGGAAGATGAACTGGGAGTGAAACTGTTCGACCGGACTGTGCAACCTGTTTGTCCGACGGCCATTGGTGAGAAAGTTATAGACCAGGCACGTGTAATCCTGGCACAAGCATCTCAGGTAAAAGAAATCATCAGCGAAGAAAAGCAATCACTGTCCGGCGTATTTCGTTTAGGAGTATTGCCAACTATTGCTCCTTATTTGCTTCCCCGCTTTTTCCCTCAACTAATGGAAAAATACCCGGAACTGGATATTCGTGTCACAGAAATGAAAACACAGGATATTCAGCAAGCTTTGCACGCCGGAGATTTGGACGCAGGGATTATTGCCAGTAAATTAGAAGACACATTCCTGACAGAAGAAACTCTTTTCTATGAGCAATTCTACGCATATGTATCAAGGAAAGAGCCCTCTTTCAAGCATGAAGTGATCCGTACTTCCGATATAACAGGTGAACATCTTTGGCTCCTGGACGAAGGACATTGCTTCCGTGACCAACTTGTCCGTTTTTGTCAGATGGAGGCGGTGAAGGTCAGCCAGATAGCTTATCGTCTGGGAAGTATGGAAACTTTTATGCGAATGGTAGAAAGCGGAAAAGGCATCACTTTTATTCCCGAACTGGCAGTGGCGCAATTGACAGAAGAACAGCGACAGTTAGTGCGTCCGTTTGCTATCCCCCGGCCTACGCGACAAGTGGTGCTGGTGACAAATAGAGATTTTATCCGTCACAGCCTGCTGTGCGTCCTGAAAGAAGAAATAAAGGCAGCGGTCCCTAAAGAAATGCTTACTTTGCAGGCCATACAATGTTTGTTATAGTGAATTAGAGAATTCCTGCTTATCTTTTCTAATGTGGCAGGAATGATTTCTAACCATATAATCAGGAGCATTCTTGACTGGGCGTATGAATGGAAAAGATGCAGGTGTGTATATGATTTTATAGGTAAAGGGCGGCAGTTTCACAACTACCGCCCCCTCTTGCGTAATTAATATATTATATTAAAAAAGAGTGTGTTTCGCATGTTCATATTAGATTAGTAATCTAAGGAAATTTTACTTCATAAGTTTTCACCCCACTATATAAGGTGTTAACACGAATTCTCAATCCCTTTTTTCCTTCCATCCGCTCTTTTATTTTATCCAGTTTGAAAGACACATATCCTTCACCCAAACGTTGAGGATAATCTCCTTCACTGTTATGACGGAATTCCAGATTAATATATTCGTCCTCTGCATTGTCTTCGTCAGCAGTGGGAACTGTCTCTTCTTTGTCGTTAATCACCAGATTCAGGAAATGTTTTTTATCTTCACTATGTGTTCCGTAATATTGGAATTCAATCGTCAGATATTTATTATCCTTATTGATCCACATATAAGTCGTGTTGATCTTATCATCTCCGATTTTCTCTTCGTCGTTGTCATCTTCACCCATTGTGACGATGTCTTTGGTTAAGATTGGATTGATACCTTTCACCTGAATATTAAGGTCGTATCCATTTACAGGCTCTTCCAGCTCATTGAATATCACAAAAGCTCGTTGTCCCTCCACCCAATCTTTATTGCTCCATCCTTGTGAATTGCTGGGATACATCTTTTTTCCATTTTCCAAAGTGAAATAAAATTCCTTGCTATCCTGGCTAATCATATTAATGGTGCTGATAACCAGAAGATCGGACGAACTGTCATCGTCGTCCAAGCATGACTGGAGAATCGGCATGGTAGTCATAATAGCAAAGATAAAGGCAATGAATTTAAATTTCTTCATATACTTACTAGGTTTTAGATTTTATAATATTTATGTTTTCTGTAGTAAAAATGCAAGGGGATAGAAAATATTGCATTCGGATCTGTTAAAGAAACAAAAGTGATAAAAGAGTTGTTCTCTCTGTGCAGTATTTCTATCTTTGCTGCATTTATAAGGTAAACACGTGTATAAGAGAATGGAAGAAATAGAGTTGTCGGAACAATGTAGGCTGGGTAATAACCGGGCCCGCAAGGAACTGTATGAACAGTATGCGGGGCGTATGCTTGGCATCTGTCTACGTTATACCGGCGACCGGGATACAGCCCAGGATCTGCTTCACGACGGTTTTTTAAAGATATTCGATTCGTTCGATAAGTTCACCTGGAGGGGTGAGGGTTCCTTGCGGGCCTGGATGGAGCGGGTGATGGTCAACACTGCTTTGCAGTATCTTCGGAAGAATGATGTAATCAATCAGTCGGCACCTTTGGAAGAGTTGCCCGAAGAGTATGAAGAGCCGGATGCTTCCGATGTGGAAGCGATTCCACAAAAAGTACTGATGCAGTTTATTGAAGAATTACCCGCCGGGTATCGTACCGTGTTCAACCTTTATACATTTGAAGACAAATCGCATAAAGAAATCGCACAAGTATTAGGTATCAATGAAAAATCTTCGGCTTCGCAACTGTTTCGTGCGAAGAGTGTATTAGCAAAAAGAGTAAAAGAATGGATAACGCATAATGGATAGATAGAGATGGAAGAGAAAGAATTGTGGATGAATAAGTTGAAGGAGAAGCTCGCGGATTATTCCGAGCCGACGCCTGCTTCCGGTTGGGAACAACTGGAGAAAGAACTTATGCCTCCTGTGGAGAAGAAAATATATCCTTATCGAAAATGGATGATGGCTGCTGCAGCTGTTATAATATTAGCTGTCGTTTCGTCAGTAAGTCTGTATTTTCTAGGGACACCTGCTGCGGATGAAATACGTCATATACAAACTCCTGCATTGGCTTCCACGCCCGATGTATTGCCGGGTGTGCAACAACCGGATATGCAGGGAACTGCTGTGGAACCTGTCTTACGGCCGGTAGCTCGCGTAGACCGTTTGGCGAAAGTCAACAGGAATCATACGGAGCAGAAAACAGGTGTAGATCCATTAGGGATCGGTAATGAAAATAAACCTTCAACAGGAAATGGAGAGGACTCTTTGAGTGAGGAGAATAAGAATGTAAAAGGGAAAGGAGAGACTGAAAATGTAGAAGATGAACCGAAGCAGGTAGAAAATACAAATGTCAGTCAGGGACAGTTACAAGATGCAGAGCGATTGAATAACAGACCGCGCCGCCCCTCCGGTAAAGACAAACTTCATATTCCGACAGAAAAAAGATCTTCTCAAAAGGGAACATGGTCAATGGGACTTTCGGTAGGAAATTCAGGAGGTGCTTCGACAGAAGTAGGTGCCGGATCTCATGCCTATATGTCCCGTGTGAGTATGTTTTCTGTTTCCAACGGTTTGATGGAGACAATTCCTAATGACCAGACGTTGGTTTTTGAAGATGGAGTACCTTACCTGCGTCAGGCAAAACAGGTGGTTGATATTAAACATCATCAACCTATTTCTTTCGGATTGTCCGTTCGTAAAGGTTTAGCTAAGGGATTCTCTCTTGAGACAGGACTGACTTATACGCTGCTTTCTTCGGATGCAAAACTGGCAGGTGAAGAGCAACAGATAGAGCAGAAACTACATTATATCGGTATTCCGTTGCGTGCCAACTGGAACTTCCTGGATAAGAAACTTGTCACTCTTTATGTCTCCGGCGGAGGTATGGTTGAGAAATGCGTTTATGGAAAGCTTGGCTCTGAAAAAGAAACAGTGAAGCCTTTGCAGTTCTCGGTATCCGGTGGTGTAGGTGCACAGATCAATGCAACGAAGCGTTTGGGTATCTACGTGGAACCGGGTGTTGCTTATTATTTCAATGATGGCTCCGACATACAAACTATACGTAAAGAGAATCCGTTTAACTTCAACATACAAGCAGGTGTTCGTCTGACTTATTAGTACGAATAATAATTATTCAAAATAATCATATTGATTAATAAAGAAATTCTCGATTTGTTGAATAAAGTCGGGATTTTCTTTTAATGCTATATTGTTGATGAGCATATATGCACTCTTCTCTATATTTTCTTTGTGATAGAAAACTCTGTCGCTAAAGTAGGTTGCTACAATTCTTGAATAGACTCTGTATCTTTTGGTACACTTCGTATCTTCATTAAAACCGTTGGCTCCAATAAAACCAAATGAAGCTTTGGGATTTTTTTCGTAGATAGAGAGCATTATGTTAATACAGGTATTAATGATCCTTCTCGGTTCGAAGGTATTGGTCATTATCCTATACTTATTATGAGATAATCTATGATTTTTCTGATAGAACTTTACTGCATAGATATTGCATTCGTATTGCTCTACCCTGACAATATAAACTAAATTCGACTTAGCGGATTTGAATCTGTATAATAATATAGATAGAAGTCCATCCTCATTCCCTTCATCTTTTTGGATGAAGAAGAATGGATATGCGCTTTCTAACATTTAGAGGAGGTAAGGATATACTGGAATTCTTCTTTTATTTAGTTCTTCTTTGGACACATCAGACAATACAAATTTTTTCCCATCATCAATTTTTGAGGGATTGATTTTATTCTTCTGCTTTTGAGAAGAAATATTCTTTTGTTTTGTTTTGATATTGCCCATTCTATTAAATTTTAAAACTACATTTTGTCCTTGATAACGTAATCCTATTGCAAAGATAGGAAAATATCCTTGTATGCTGATAGAACATCGGATAATCCGGGAATTTAATTAACTATTTTTGAACTTTAGGAAAAAGAAATATATGCAGAAACCTTCCCGAAAAGTCGGATAATTGAGACAATATTAATAATATTGTCACCTGTTTATGACCTATGGCTACATTGCTGATGCCTGCCATTTGGATGCTGGCTCTTTCAAGTGTTTTTATGTATATCAGCCGCTACGCTATCAATGGTTGGGGCGTTTTTTATTTGGAAGCCCAAAAGGGTTACTCCACATTGGATGCCAGTTTTATCATTTCTATTTGTCCGGTCTGTGGTATTATCGGTACTATGTTTTCAGGTGTTATTTTTGATAAGTTATTTGGTGGACGTCGCAATGTTCCTGCGTTAATTTTCGGGTTGATGAATGTGTTTGCTCTCTGTTTGTTTCTTTTGGTCCCGGGGGCATTTTTGGATAGACGTGTTGGCAATGGTACTTTTCGGTTTAGGAATCGGAGTTTTGATCTGTTTTCTGGGTGGTTTGATGGCAGTGGATATTGCTCCCCGTAATGCTTCGGGTGCCGCTTTGGGAGTAGTCGGCATTGCTAGTTATATCGGAGCCGGATTGCAGGATGTGATGAGTGGCATTTTAATAGAAGGTAATAAGACTGTTCAAAATGGAGTAGATGTTTATGACTTCACCTATATCAATTGGTTTTGGATAGGAGCAGCCTTGCTGTCTTTGAGTAATTATTCTGCAATCATTTACGAGTCTTTGCTTTTTATGCTTTATGAAGAAAGAAAAGGCTTAAAGGATTTTGGCCGGGATGCTTTTAAGCGATGTATCTCTTTGCAATATCAAAAGGATGATGAACGGGACAACGGAAGTAAGCTATTGCGGCGATTGAAGATGTTGTTGCAAAATGCTGTAGCTGATTGGAAAGATAAGACTGATTTTTGTCTGGAAAATGAAATGGAACAGTACTCGCGCTTTGGCTTACAGAAAGAGAACGCCTATTTGTATGTTCGGGGGCACTGCCTGTATAATTATTTGGTTTCTATAGGGAAAAAATTGTGCGAAGGAACAGGAGTGGATTTTGAACAAAATATATAAAAGGAGTCTCTTGCTTATGAAGAATATCAAGAGATCTCAAAGATACAGAATGATATTTGCAAATTAAATGAATTATAATACTGTGTGGTAAATGATTAGTTTACCACCACAGTAGTGAAATACTCTTTAAATACCTTCGCAGCTTGTTCAAGTTGTTCGGGGGTATTTTCTTTTACGTCTTTCAGTTTGTATTCCTGTTCCATAGCTTCGTACTTGTGTACGCCCAATGTATGGTAAGGCAACACTTCCACTCGTTGCACCATCTTATATTTTCCCAGAGCCTCTCCTAAACGGCGGATGTCTTCCTCGAAATCGCTGTAGCCGGGCACTAATACATAACGCAGCCAGAAAGGTTTCTCGTTTTCTTCCAGCCATGCTGCCGTGCGGATGGTTTGCTCGTTGCTTCTTCCGGTCAGTGCCTGATGGCGTGCAGGATTGAATTCTTTAATATCTAGCAATACAAGATCGGTCAGACGGAAAAGCTCTTCTACATCTTCGTTCCAAATGCCGCCGTTGCTGTCTATGCACACATGAATTCCTTTCTCTTTCAGCTCACGAACCAGTGGGACGAGTGCCTTTGCCTGAAACGTCGGTTCTCCTCCGGAGAAAGTAACTCCTCCACGCTTTCCGAAGAAAGGACGCTGGCTCATTGCCATGCGGACAATCTCTTCCGGTGGGGTAGGCGTGCCTCCTTTGCCGGCTATCGTGTCGGGATTGGCGCAATACAGGCAACGGAAGTTGCAACCTTGAAGAAAAACGACGAGCCGTAAGCCCGGCCCGTCGAATGTTCCCATACTTTCGTATGAATGTACGTTTATCGTCATATAGAGTAAATAGATTGTTACATACGTTCGTGGAAGCTACGGCTGATAACCTCCAATTGATGTTCGCGGCTCAACTTCACGAAGTTTACGGCATAACCGGAAACACGGATGGTAAGCTGCGGGTATTTTTCCGGATGTTCCATGGCATCATACAGCATATCACGGTTCAGAACGTTTACATTCAGGTGGTGAGCACCTTTGGTGAAGTAACCGTCCATCATGGTAACCAGATTCTCGATGCGATCTTCCGCAGTAGCTCCCAGTGATTTAGGAACGATAGAGAAAGTGTTACTGATACCGTCCTGTGAATCGCGGTAACGTAATTTTGCTACGGAACTCAAGGAAGCGATGGCACCGTTCTTGTCGCGTCCGTGCATCGGGTTGGCTCCCGGAGCAAAAGCGACGCCTTTGGCACGTCCGTCGGGAGTAGCACCTGTCTTCTTGCCATACATCACGTTGGAAGTGATAGTCAGCAATGAAAGAGTCGGACGGGCATTCTTGTAAACCGGAAGTTTCTTCAGTTCTTCGCTGAAGAAATATACCAGGTCAACACCCAGATGGTCTACCTTGTCGTTGTCATTACCGAAGCAAGGGAATTCGCCTTCGATGTCGAAGCCTTCAGTGAGACCGATGTCGTTGCGACGTGCGGTTACTTTGGCATATTTGATGGCCGACAGTGAATCGAGTGCGATAGAAAGTCCGGCTACACCGTAAGCAAGATTAATGCGTGGGTTGGTATCTACAAGTGCCATTTGGGCTTTCTCGTAGTAATACTTATCATGCATATAATGGATGATGTTCATCGCTTCGTTGTAAACACGGGCGATTTCGGTCAATACTTTCTTGTAGTTGTCCATTACTTCCTCAAATTTCAGCGTATCACTGGTCAATACGGGAATGTTTTTCACCATAACTGTACCGGTGTTTTCACAACGTCCGCCGTTGATGGCGAGCAACAGGGCTTTCGCAAGATTGCAGCGTGCGCCGAAGAACTGGATTTGTTTACCGATTTCCTGGTAAGATACGCAGCAGGCAATTCCATAGTCGTCCGACTGGCGTACTTCGCGCATCAAGTCGTCGTTTTCGTATTGGATGGATGAAGTGTCGATGGAAACTTTAGCACAGAATTCCTTGAATCCTTCCGGCAGTTCCGGGCTCCATAGTACGGTCAGGTTCGGTTCCGGTGAAGGGCCGAGGTTGTACAGTGTTTGCAGGAAGCGGAATGAAGTCTTTGTCACCTTGGTACGTCCGTCGTTGAGGCGTCCGCCCAGAGATTCGGTTACCCATGTCGGGTCACCCGCAAAGATATCGTTGTAGGATTGCATACGCAGGTGGCGCACCATACGCAGTTTGATGACAAACTGGTCGATCAGCTCCTGTGCGAAAGATTCGGTGATGGTTCCTTTGCTCAATTCATATTCCATATAAATGTCGAGGAACGAAGAGACGTTACCCAGTGACA
>ERZ507591.239-NODE-239-length-18832-cov-6.58641_pt1 | contig 18832 bp, 32 predicted proteins | sample MGYA00513434_ERZ507591 | MGnify/ENA metagenome assembly ERZ507591 | reverse complement strand
TTTGCAAGAGAATAGGCGGCACTAACAGTTAGCGACTGAAATAAGGCAAATACTGCAACCACAATAAAAATAATTCCAAAAACTAATCGTACAGTCGGGTTCACAGATCTATTCATAACTTCAATTCCTCCAAAAAATCAGCTTTTATAGTCATCAGGATTTGGACAATTTTATGGTTTTATATCTAATTAATTCGTAGGCAATCCGTAAGTTACTTCTAGCTCACGAATGGTGTTAGGCACACGGTCAAATTCTTCTACATAAAAAAGAGCTAAAAGGCCACTAGCAAATTCGTTAGCTTGATTTTCAAATTCGTCATACCCGAATCTTACACCAGTATAATACCCTGCTAGTCCCTCATGCATAAAGTAGTGACCAAGTTCATGTGCGAGGGTGAAATATTTCTGCGGAGAATCACGCAATGAGTCGTTTAATATTATAATTGTTCCCTTATCGTCATAATTTGTCTTACCCAAAGGCATACGTCCCAAATAGCAGTAACGTACATCTATATTTAATATTTCGGCAATCTTAAAAGGATCAGCCGTTTTATATCTTTTTTGAACTGTTTGTATAAAATCTTTAACAATAGACAATTGACACACCACCTAATCATGTTTATGACGATCCCAGAAAATTTGAGTCATTGCTATCCGCAATTTCTCTTTTTCGTCCTCTGTAAGATTGTCACCGCCATAGGTGAAAGACCCATCATTTTCTTCCAAAAATCGTTTAAGATCGTAGGTGTCTTTTTTATTAGCCCACTTAGGCGTATTATTTCGTCCATGCAAATAATCCAAAGTTACTTCAAAAAAATCCGCAATTTTATTTTGCATTTCAGCATCGGGCATACGTTTACCTTGCTCATATGATGAATACGTTGTTTTTGCAATATTAAGAATATTGGCCATATCTTGTTGAGTCAATTTCTTTTCTTTTCGCAAAGCTTGTAATTTATTTGCAAACATACAAAGCCTCCATTTCTACTTTATTTAATGGTACTACACAAAACGCGTACAAAGCATACTAAACGAGTATTTAATACAAAAAGAGTATATTTTGTGTTGACATGATACAAAACGCGTATTATAGTATAAACATAAGGTACGCAAAACGTATTACAAAAGGAGGTGAATCTATGAAACCGAGAACCTGGTTAAAAGATTACAGAAATCATTTTAACTACACACAGAATGACATGGCAGAGCTGTTAGGTATTGCTGTTACAACATACGCTTCTTACGAGCAAGGTCATAGGACTCCTAAAGTAAGTTCTGCAAAGAAGTATGCTCAAAAAATGAATATCAATTGGAGCTATTTTTTTACAGATGATGTACGCATTTCGTACCACAAAAATAAAGAGGAGGTGACAGCATGACACTCACGAAGGCAAAGCAACTATTTTTCAAACTAGGAGCACAACAGTGTTACGACCTTTGCAACGACTGGATGGACGAATCAGACGTCCGTTTCGCAGTCAGAAAAGGAATCATTCCTGAATTAGCATTCCAAGCCATGTGTCGGGGCGAAATCCCAGAATGTGCTGTGAAACAAAAAATTAACTCAATGCCTACAGCTATGATTGGCTAATCAATCTTTTTTACACTTTTAATAATACCGTGGGATTACGTGTATTAAAATCCCACGCAGTACACAAAAGGAGGAGATTTAAGTTGGTAATAGAGGACGTGATGGATGAGTTAGACAAATGTTTAATCCGTAATAGATTAACCCGAACGCAGTTTGCAAATGCATTACACGTGTCAAAACAAGCCGTATCTAATTGGTTTTCAGATGACAATCACGTAATACCACTAGACAAATTAATTAGCATCGCTGATTTATTGAAGGATGAAAGATTTAAATTTGTCGTTGCTGATTACGTATTAGACACGCGATTGCTTGCTAAAAATGAATATGCTTCCGATCCATTATCACAATTCATGAGGGTAAATAAAGAGGAGGAAGAACGGAGACTACTTAATGAACAAGTACAAGTGATTTTAGCTAAACCAGTTACTTATTGGAACGACGAGGAACGAAGCTTCTTGATTAAATTTAGAAAAGAATTCTCTGAAGAGCGACAGGCGGAAAATGATTTCGCAATTGCGCTAGATGAGGCATTGGAGGTGATCTAATTGGCAGTAATCCAATTTGAAGGAATTGACGAAAAAGTAGCTGATCGGGTAGTTGAATTGATCATTCCAAAAATAGAAGAACGACTGAGCCAAACGACTAAACCTGATCAGTTACTTACACAAGAAGAAGTAATGAAAAAGCTACACGTCGGTTTTGAATTGTTTAAGCGTGATTATTATCCAACAATGCCACATATTGGGCATGGCAAGGGAGTTCGCTATTCAGAAAAAGCCGTAGACCGGTGGATTCAAGAGAATCAAAAGACGTTAATGGAGGAATAATATGAATTTTCTAGCTTATTTGGGACTTATATTTATCGGCGCAGTAGTCGACAGGGTAGTTATTTTTATGGATGACCCAAAAGACGATATTGAATACATCGAAGAAAAAAAGAAAGGGAATCGTTATGTTACGAAAAGAAATTAAGACAATAAAAAAATCCCGCACTGGCATGCGAGATTCAACAGCTATAAATATTATTTACACCTTTATCTTATCACCGAAAGGGGATGTAGACAATGACTAATGCAATCGCAGACGTGTCTAGTCACGTTGAGTTTAAACCAGCAGAACTAAAACTCACTAATCGGGATGCCATTATGGACCGCGCTAAAGAGATTCGCGATCAATTTAAGATGGACAATCCAGTTATTACATCGGAGAACTTAGCTGGTAACAAGCTTGTTTTACGTGATTTGAAAAAACAGAAAAAGCTTCTTGATGAAGCCCGATTAAAGGTTAAGCGAGAGTACAACAAACCGCTGGATGTGTTTACTTCGGACATTAAACAGGCACAGTCCATTATTGATGAAGCCATTAAGCCGTTAGAAGACGCGGTTAATGATGTGGAAGAGAAACAAAAACAAGAACGTAAGCAACGGATTGTGGACGTGGCTACCCAAATTTTTGAACAATACGAAGTTGACATCAACGACTTAGAATTCGATAAACGTTGGCTGAATAAAACATATCAAAAAACCAAACGCGAGAATGAAATAATAGCCCAAGCGGTCGAACTTCGGAAGCAAAAGGATCAGCTTGCTAAGGATGCTGAAGCTGTAAACAATTTGGCAAACGGCCGTAATCTCGATCCAGAACCATTCATCCAACAATTACAAAATGGCATTCCATTAGCCGATGTAACACAGAATATTGATGTCGCGGCTAAACAGGCCGAACAACGTAAAGAACAACAAGAGCGGCTTGAGATTGCTCGTAAAGCGCAAGAACAAGCTGAACTCGAAGCCAGAACTAAACAAGTTGGTGACAAGCGCGTTGATAAGACGACCGGTGAGGTCGTGGATGAGTATCGGACGTTTAAATTCAAGGCGAAAGTCAACATTGAACAAGCAAAGGCATTAGTTAACTTTCTGAAAAATAACGGGATTGAATATGAAACGGAGGCTGTCTAAGATGAGTGATTTACTTGAGAAATTGGATTTGTCACAGTTGGAGAATGTTAAATACATCTACGAATTAAAAGCTAAGTTTAATCAAGAGCTGGCAGAATTCCACAGCAAAGTTAAGCCACCAGCTAAGAACGGACACGTTAATTACCGTACTAAAGCGGGACAGAAAAAATATGACTACGTTCGGCTTGAGGATCTGATTAAGTCGATTGATGAGGCACTAAAAGGTACAGGGTTGACTTGGAATCAAGACTCTGAAGTCAAAAACGGAGCCATTAGGGTTCGCACATCCTTATTATCTAGTGATGGATACGAACAAGTTGGTTCGTGGTTAGAAATTAAGACCAGCGGTGATCCACAATCAATCGGTAGCGCACTGACCTATGCTAAGCGTTACTCACTGGGCACTGCATTCGGAATTAATAGTGAAACGGATGACGACGGTCAGCAATCACAAAAGACTAACGCCCGCACTAATGCGAAAGCTACAGCACCTAAGTCACAAGCATCACGACCGCAGGCACAGCCAAAAGCTCAACCTAATAATCCTGATCCGTTAATCAGTCAGCCACAATTACGGCTAGTCAATGACAAGCTGACTAAGTTGAGTCAAGCCAAAGGTACAAATGCTGACGCCGAGGCACAACGTTATCTGGCAATGGTACACCTGACAAAGCTTGAAGACCTGACCAGCAGTCAAGTCGTTATGCTAGTTAACCACCTGGATGAAGAGATTAAACAAGTGGAAGCTAACAAGCCACGGCAACAAGCACCTAAAACCGCACCTGATGATCTAGATGCATGGTTAAACAATAGGGGGGTGACAACTCATGCCTAATGAGAAGCCAAACTACTATTCAATTATTCCGGCGAATATTAGGTATGACAAACGACTACAGCCTAGAGCGGTGCTGTTATATGGCGAAATTACCGCACTAACGCACACTAATGGCTACTGTTGGGCTACTGATTCGTACTTTGCTGAATTATACAAGGTTTCTAAAACAACCGTGCAGAGTTGGCTTAGTTCGCTAGAAAAATGTGGGTATATTTCAAGACAAAAAATCTACAAAGAGGGTACCAAAGAAATTAAGAATAGGTATATAAAAATTCTTGAGTACCCTACCCAAGAAAATTTGGGTACCTACCCAAGAAAATCTAAGGACCCTACCCAAGAAAACTTGAGAGATAATACTACAACTAATAATACATTGAATAATACAAGTAATAATAAACCGTCAAAGCCACCTAAACCGGTGGCCAAACGTGAGTGTTTCGAATCGTTGTGGAAGCTGTATCCCAACAAGAAGGGCAAAGAATCAGCATGGAATTCCTACAAGCGATCGATTAAGGACGGCGTTACTGACGATGAAATTAAGCAAGGAATTAATAATTACTTGGCAGAAATCAAAGTCAAAGGTACCCCTAAGCGCTATATCAAGCACGGTGATACTTGGTTCCGGCAAAAGGGATGGCAGGATGAATACGACACGACACCTGACACAGCACCAAACCGTAAACGACCAGTTACCGTTAGAGAGACTCTACCGGATTGGGCCCAGGATGAAACTACAGTGCCAGAGCCTAGTAATGCTGAATCTGTCCCAACCACGGAAGAGATTAATGCCAAGTTGGCCAAGCTAAGAGCTAGAAGAGAGAGCAGGTGAGATTGTGCAACGAGCAAGAGCAGAGCAACGTGGTAATGACCTAATCATCCACTTAGATCGTCCCTTAAATCAAGACCACATAGAAACCGTGAGCGGCGCACGTGGCCAGTTCTACGTCGATTTCGAAGTGGCCGACCCACGTAAGGCGAGGATTAAGCAACGGCGCTTGTTCTTCGCTCTGTTACACGACATTGAACTGTGGTCTTTCGAGCCGAAGGACTTCTTGAAAGAAATGTTCTATACCCAGTACGAGATTTACACGGCTGGTAAGACTATTAGTTTGGCAGACGATACCAAGTCAACCGTGAGCGATGCTAACGTGCTCTTGGACTTAGTAATCGACTTCATGTTTACGTGGCACGTGCCCTTTAAGAAAGGCTATGAGTTATTGCCGCGTGAGGAAGAGTATTACTTATTTCAGTGCTGTCGGCACCGAATCTGTACGATATGCAGTAAACACGCAGACATCCATCACGTGGAGCCAATTGGTAGTGGCATGGATAGGACCAAAGTCGACCATACCAAGCGCCATGTGATGGCATTGTGCCGTGACCATCATAGTGAGATTGAGACGATTGGACCGAATCGGTTTTCGATGCGTTACCACGTGCCTGTAGAAGGCGTGAAATTAGATGTTGGAACACTTAAAAAGATTGGAGTTAGAGGAAATTATGGATCAGAAGATGAGCGAAAAAGAGAAAACATTAATCAGACAAGCGCTGGATAGCGGAATGACGTTTGACGAAATTATGGATTGCTTAGAAAGGTCGGACGAAGGCAACTATGCTGAAATATCTTACTCAACCGATAGCGGTAAAGCTTACCTAATGGGTAATGGTGAAGCAATTCTTAAAGGGATTATTGCTTTGATTAACCAGTTTATCAATTCAGCACCTGTCCAAACCAGAGGAAGAATCATTAACGAGCTGGATAACACCATGCTTAATCATTCAATGGAATGGGTAACGCGTGATAAGGCGGAACATAGTTGCATGAACACTGTTGATGAAAAAGACTTCCCGGATGAATTAAAAGAAGTGTTTAAAGACATATTTGAAGATAGATTTGGAGGGAAGTAGGGATGATTAATCGAACCGTATTAGTTGGCCGGCTTACCAAGGATCCAGAAATCCGTTACACCCAATCAGGGATGGCGGTGGCCAACTTTACCATGGCTGTGAACCGGCAGTTTACCAATGCTAATGGCGAGCGAGAAGCGGACTTTATTGATTGCATCATCTGGCGCAAAGCGGCCGAAAACTTCTGTAATTACACGCATAAAGGATCATTGGTCGGGATTGACGGTCGGATTCAAACTAGTTCGTATGAGAAGGAAGGCCAGCGTGTTTACTCAACGCAAGTGGTTGTAGACAGCTTCTCCTTGCTTGAGCCAAAACAGCAAAGCCAACAGCGTGGCCAGCAATCCGACGCTAGCGATGCTTTGCATAACAATTTCGGGCAATCGAATAACAATTATGGTCAAAATAATAACGGATACGGACAGAATAATAACAATCCTGCGCCAAGTAGTAACGATTTTGGCATTAACGATGACGATTTGCCATTTTAGGAGGAAGACAATGATAACGCTAGAAAGTATCAAAAATGGTATTGAATTGCAAAGAGAAGAAGCCTTGACGAAAGTTGTTAAAGCAAAGCCTGGAACACGAGAGTATACGTATGCGTTAGGAGTTAGAGATGCTACTACTGACTGTTTGAATTATGTCATATCTGAAATTAACGAATCGGAGGAAGAAAATGAATAAACCTCAATTAGAAAAATGGCAGCGTCTGGATAAAGCGTTCCCTGACAAGCCCAAAATCGACGATAAAACGGTAGATAGGCTTGTTAAGGCGATGCGCGAGGAGTTTTTTAAACCTGAATATATGTATGGGGATGCATGTTTTATAGGTGGGCATCGCGGAATAATGATTTCGTCTCGCGATGGGATCGTTGAAGTCCGACAAATAAAATAGCAATGGGGGATAAACAATGTTTAAGAAACTGAAAGAGAAACTTACTGGTGAAACTACCGGGCAGAATCAAACTTATAAATACATTTACAACTATAATTACACTTTTACGAATAACTGTGATTGTGGTTGCAATCCAGATATTGATCAGGCTGAAAAATTAATTGATATGGCAAAAAGAAATGCGGAAAAAGAGAAGTAAGGAGAAGGAAAATGGTGAAAACTAAATTACTAATGAGTTTGCTAATTGTGGCCGTACTAACGTTATTCGTGGCGCACCCAGTTGGCACACTAGTAACTGCTGTGTTGGCGTTATTTTTACTTAGTTAGGAGTGATTAAATGAAAGATATATTCCAATTTGCATACGGGCTAATTAGATGGCTAATGATAATCTTAATAGCCTGGGCAGCGGTTTTATCAGCTATTAGAGGGATTATATTCCTCTTCCAATTCTTCTTTTAGGCAACAAAAAAGCCCCACAGCTCCAATGCTATGAGACCAACCAATAATCTAATTATAGCACACAGGAGACTATGGGGGATGGACGTTTTGGCAATACCAAGAATTGACACTAAAGGGACAATGTGGCGGGTTAAGGACTTTTTCAAAAGAGATTACCCAGGGATTTGTAGGAGGGCCGGCAACAATCCGACCGGCATTCGAGCGGTAATCATTGATGGGATGCCCAAGTCACAAGCATCAGGTAATAACGCAGAAAACAAGATAACCGATTATATCGCACAACAAGTCGAATATGAAAAAGTTGTTAGTGCGATTAGATCGCTAGACATGCGTTCACAAGACATAATCACGTATGATGTAATCGAAAATCGCACAGTAAAATGGTGTTCAGGAAGGTTACATATGACGCGTTCCAGATACCTTGACTACAAGAGATACGCGTTAAACGCCTTTGCTGACGCTTATGAATATCAAACTTTTGGGGAGATAGACTTGCACGAATATGAGTGAGGACAAAAAATCGGACTTTTGGTGGACTTTTTTAGGACTTTTAGCAAACTTTTATCGGACTTTTTTAGGACTTTTTTGGAGAAAAACGGCGTTAAAATGATATTGTCGAAGAGTTGGGGATACCATTAATAAGTTCATTTGTTCTCCTTTGATTATATATTTGCCAAACTATAAAAAGATATCAACTCTTCGGCAAATTGTAGGTGTAGCTCAGTTGGTAGAGCACCTGACTGTTAATCAGGAAGTCGCAGGTTCGAATCCTGCCATCTACGTAATTGTCTTATAACAAATACTTCAAGTATAAGATACAATGGTTAAAGAGATTTGAATTTATATTAGGAGTATTTATAAGATGATATTTTCATGTTTGAGTTTTTTAAGATTTATTGTAAAAGCTGTTTTACAGGCTAATTTAACAACAATGTTTTCTGGAATTTCAGCACTAGCAGCATGTGCTTCAGTTATTGTTTCAATTCATATGACAAAGAGAAATCTTAAACTCTCTAAAGAAAATAATGAAATTAATGTCGCGGCAACAAAACAAAATAATTTTGATAACATGTTTTTTAAGCTTTTAGAACTACTAAATAAAAATATAGACGCCATAGTAAATGCAAATGATAGCAGCTTTAATGCGGCAGACCTAATTTCGAATATAAAAAAAAGTATTCTTAAGAAAAAAAATCAAAAAAGTATTGACGCCCAAATAAAGTTTGTAAAAGAAAATAAAGAGTGGTTATTAGAAGAGTTCATTGCCTTAGAAAATTTAGAAATTTGTCAAATAAGGGAAAATAAAGGCAAAATTAAAGGGACAAATAACACTCGGCCGACTATTTATAATCAGCAAATTAATAGTAAAGAAGATTTAGATAAATATTCTAAAAATATGTTTGTTGAAAAACGAGGAATAACTGAAGGTAGGATGTGGACATATACAGAAGTTATGTACGAAATTTTTAATGGAATTGTTAAAGACAAACGTAATGATATATTTTATGATACAAAAAACACAGGTATACTTTTTTCGGATCAATTTAGTATGTTGTTACAAGCATATGGTGAGAATGAAGACATCTTTAATGAATATGAAATTATTTCAAAACCTTTTCATAAAATTAATAATTCCAAAAATATTTTAACTCATACTGATATTGAAGATGTAATAAGCGAAGAATTTTGTTCCATAAAATTTGGGTCATTTTTTTCTATAGTGAATAGGATAGCAAAAATTATAAAAGACCAATATAAAGACGATGTTATAAATCAAAATAAATATGTGGGAATATTGAGGACACAAATTCCGAGTTTGTTACTGGTATGTGTATACTATAATGCAGAATATTTACCTGAAGGGAAAAAATTACAAGATAATTTGAAAGATTTGAATTTGTGGGGAGATAAAGAGGAGCTTGAAAATAATATTCATGTAAACGCCACTATGTTTTATAATGCCGGAAAAGAAATTAACAATATTATAGAAAATTACACGCGGAATGATTATGAAGAAGGTGTTGTTCCTGAAAAAAACTAAGTATGGTTGGTGCAGCTCAACTGAAATAAAAATATTTGGTGAACTAGACCGACAAATTAAACAAAAAAAGAAGGACGATCCTAAAAAGGACCGTCCTTTTATTGTGCCTAAAAAAGAAAGAGAAACTATCAAAATTGATTGGAGGTGTGGTGGTATGACATGACACATCAAGAACAAGCAGAAAAAGATTACTTATCAGGAATGAAGTACAAGGACATTGCTGATAAGTACGATGTTTCGATTAATACCGTTAAATCGTGGAAGAATCGTTATGGTTGGCAACGTGGTTCTAAAAAGGGTGCATCTCCACCTGAAAAAAGGGTGCACACAAAAGTGAAAAAGGGTGCACACAAAAGTGCGGGTGCGGATGATGAACTAAATGCCAAGCAAGAACTGTTTTGCCAATTAGTAGGTGCTAAAAGATTGCCGTTATATCGGGCTTATATGATTGCGTATCAAGTAGCTGTTGATACCAATGCAGTTAGAGTTAAAGCTTCACGGCTAAGAAGCAATCCTAAAATTGATGAAAGAATTGTTAACATTCAGCGAGAAGTAGCGGCTAAGCATAAATGGTCGTTGGACACGGTAGTCGAAGAATTGACGTTCGTAAACGATGCTGCCAAAGCTGACATCATTATGGATGGATTGCGAAAGGCTAACTCAGACGCAATGCTGAACTCACTCGACCGTATTACTAACTTGTTGCACATTAGCGATGAAGGCAAGCGGGCTAAGGCCGAAGCGGACATTGCACAGTCGAAGGCTGACCAGTTAGCTAACGATGAGGACGACAATGTCACGATTAACTTTATCCGTACGAACAGGAGTGAGCCACATGACGACAATTAACGTGAATGTTAACCAAATGATTAACCCACATTTCGACCGGGCATTGTATTCGAATGCGCTTAACAAAGTGTTCGAGGGTGGCCGTGGTTCGACCAAGTCTTCCGTGATTAGTTTGCAAATGTTGATGGAATTTCTATCCGACCCACAAGGCAATGCACTAATTATGCGGAAAGTAGCCAACAACATTGAATTGTCGGTGTACGAGCAAATCAAGTGGGCTATCTACGAATTGCATGTACAGGATTTGTTTATGTTTAAGAAATCGCCGTATCGAATTACCCACAAGGCAACCGGCACGGCATTTTATTTTAGTGGCGTGGATGATCCGCAGAAACTTAAATCGATGATTATCGCCCGTGGTTATGTGCGTTGGCTATGGTTCGAAGAGCTAGCCGAATTCGATAGCTGGGATGAGGTCGACACCGTTCGCGCATCATTCACTCGTAAAAGGCTACCGGAAGGCAAGCATGTGGTTACGTATTACTCGTACAATCCGCCTAAGAACCCATACGATTGGATTAACGAGTGGCACGACCAGCGAATAGGATTGTCAGGATGGTATTTTGATCACTCGACCTATTTGGACGACAAACTGGGCGTGTTGTCGGATGATTACATTGCCGAGATTAATCAGGTCAAGGAAAATGACCCTGATTATTATCGTTGGATGTATCTGGGTGAAGCAGTTGGACTAGGTACTAACATCTACAATATGGATCTATTCCATGAATTGGATGCCATCCCTAACGATGACTACATTATGGGGATGTACATCTCGGCTGATACCGGGCATGAGGTTTCAGCGACAACCTGCTCTTGCTATGCGTTGACCCGTAAGCGCCGAGTTGTATTACTGGATACGTACTACTATTCACCAGCTGGTAAGACTAACAAGAAATCACCGAAAGAACTGTCGGATGACTTACATCATTTCGTTAAACGAATGCGTCAGCAGTATGGTCACAAGATTGTTCGAATGACAATGGATTCAGCCGAGGGTGCTTTGCGTAACCAATACTATCGGGACTATGGAGTGCGATGGCATCCAGTTCAGAAATTGAAGAAGGTCGACATGATTGACCGTGTTCAGAACCTACTCGCACAGGGCAGGTTCTTTTATTTGCCCACGGACAACAATCTTAAATACTTCATCCCTGAACACCAGAAGTACCAGTGGAAAGAAGAAACGATTGAATCAGACGACCCAAAGGTTATCAAAGTAGATGACCATACCTGCGATAATTTCCAGTACATGTGTCGGGACAACGAACGTGACCTCGGTCTCAAATACTAAGGTGGTGAGGCAATGGATTTAATTCAGAAAATAAAATCATTTTTCAAAAAAGGAGGGATGCAAATGGGATTAGGTAAGACATTGGTCAACCTAACTGACGACCCACGGATTGAGTTACCAATCAGCGAGATTCAGCGTATTAATGATGATATCCGCTATTATGTTGGGGACTTCGATGATGTGGAGTATCTCAATAGTAATGGCGTGTTACGCAAACGGCCATTCGAGTATTTGAACGTAGCTAAGTTAGCTGCACGACGAATTGCTTCGATTGTGTTCAATAGCAAATGTACGATTGCGATCAACGGTGATGACCAGACTAACGCGTGGATTAATCAGGTACTCAACGATAACAACTTCTTTAATCTCTTTGAAGAGAACCTCGAAAAGGGCACGGCATTAGGTGGCTTTGCGATGCGTCCTTATGTGGACGGCGACAAAATTAAGATTGCCTGGATTCGGGCCGACCAATTTATCCCCCTGCATTCCAACACTAACAATATCAGTGATGCAGTCATTACCAGCCGAACACAGCGGATTGAACGCGATACTAACATCTATTACACACTATTAGAGTTCCATGAATGGAATGAACAGAGCGGCGACTATCACATTACTAACGAACTCTACCGGTCAGATAACAAGGATGAAGTCGGTCGACAAGTGCCGTTAAACACGCTAGATGTGTACACTGATTTAGATGATGAAACTGTACTCCATAATTTAACTCGGCCGTTGTTCGTGTACTTTAAAACGCCTGGTGCGAACAACATCTCAATTGAGAGCCCACTCGGCACGGGCATTGTTGATAATGCTAAGACGGTAATTGATGCAATTAACCGGACGCATGACCAGTTCTATTGGGAAATTAACCTTGGTCAACGCCGAATTGCAGTCGATTACAGCATGTTAAGACCGATGGAGCATGGCGACAACGAGGATGAAATCCATCCCCCATTATTTGATTCTGACCAGAACGTTTACCAAGGTTTTTACGGTGATATTAACAGCGGAAACCTGTTACAAGATATGACTAGCGATATTCGCACAGCTCAATATACCGATGCGATTGATCACTTTTTAAAGGAATTTGAAACGCAAATCGGATTGTCGACGGGTACGTTTAGTTACAATAGCGACGGACTGAAAACTGCGACAGAGGTTGTTTCTAACAACAGCATGACTTATCAGACCCGTTCCAGCTATTTAACAATGGTCGAGAAGGCGATTAATGAATTAATCCAGTCGATTCTGGAGTTGGCTAGCAATGAGGACATTTTTGGAGATGGCCCCGCCATTTATAAATATGATTTAAATAAGCAGTTGCCAGACATTGAGATTCACTTTGACGATGGCGTATTTGTTAATAAGGATCAACAAATGGACGAAGATCTCAAGAACGTGGTAGCGGGCGTATTATCCAAAACTACATTCTTAGAACGGAATTATGGTCTGTCCGAAGACGACGCTAAGAAAGAGTTGACTAGAATCCAAGCTGAACAACCGGACGCTGACACAGTTGGTGGACAGCAAAACACGGAACTGGGCGGTGGTGATGGTGATTGATTACCGAGAAAAACATGTCGTCCAAGGCGGATTCCATCGTTGACCTTTACAGCGAATTGCAGCAACAAATTATATTTCGAATCATTAATCTAATCGATGCATCTAAAGCGGACAAGGTCGATTCCAGCAATGTGCTACTGTGGCAAGCCGAGCAATTAAAAAAGGCTGGTTTGCTAAGCAATCAGACGATTGAATTGCTGTCGGACGTTACTGGCAAAGCTGAATCGCAGATTAAATCACTGGTGCTGGATGATGGTCGTACCATCAACAATGAGATTAACCACCAGCTGGCCAATCTGACGGATACACATCCCCACGTAATGCCGGATAACAGCAATATCCTTAATAATTTGCTGAACCAAACGTACAAGGATATCAATAACGTCACGAACGAGACGCTAGGCGGTAGCAATCAGGCGAATAATTCAGCGGTACGGGCGTTTCGAAAGGTTATCAACCAATCGACCGTTGAGACAATAAGCGGGCTGAAAACGCACGAGAGAGCCGTCAATGATGCTATCTATCAGCTGGCAGATTCAGGACTGGAAACTAATCTAGTTGATTCAGCTGGCAGACGTTGGGCACTGGATAGCTATGTGCGGTCAGTAATCAATACCACTGCACACCGAACGTTTAACGAGACCCGGATGAATTCAATGAATGAGTTCGGCGTAACGCTGGTTACCATGGACAGCCACGCCGCATCCCGGCCAGCCTGCGCACCAATCCAAGGGCATATCTTGAATCGCGTGCCGAGGGACGACCCTAATTTCGATAGCGAATTCGACACAATTTATGACCACGGCTATGGCACGCCAGCCGGCACCCAGGGCATTAACTGCCATCATTCGTTGTTTCCTTATGTTAAAGGTGTTAGCACTAACTCGTTTAAACCACATGACCCGGACGAAGCCATTAAAAACGGTCAAATCCGGCAACAGCAACGAGCGTTAGAGCGTAATGTCCGGCGTGACAAGAAAATGCTAGAAGTAGCCAAGCGGTTAAATGATGAACAGAAGGTTAATCATTACAAGAACATGCTAGCCACTCACCGTGGCAGGGTTCGCCAATTAGTTAAGGATAACGATTTCTTATACCGTGATTATTCGCGGGAAAAATTATACAAGTAAATATTTCGACCTAAGTATGTCGTTAAACTGCTTATTTTTTATGCCAAAAATTCGGAGTCGTTGCTCCGTATAAAAACTCGAAAGGAATTGGTGAATATGAAACGAGAAAAGTTACAAGAGATAGGACTTAACGATGAGCAAGTTAACAGTGTGATGGCGATTCATTCAGCAGAATTGAACGATGTGCGTGCTAAACAGACCGCGGCTGAACAAGAACGTGATTCGCTCAAGAGCCAACTGGACGCAAACCAAGAAGATTTGAAGAAGTTCAAAGAATCGCAAAAGGATAGCGAAGAGTTGCAGAGCAAGCTGGATGATTTGCAGAGCAAGTTTGATGAAACCAAACAAAACGCTGCTAACGAACTCAACGAGGTTAAGAAGAGCAGTGCAATTGATATGGAATTGATGAAGGCTGGGGCCCGTAATCCCAAGGCAATCAAAGCCCTATTGGATAGCGATGCTATCAAGCTGGATGACGATGGTATCCACGGATTAAAAGACCAATTAGACGCGGTCAAAGAATCGGATGGGTACCTTTTTGAATCCAAAGAACCAGACAAGCCTAATCCATTTCCAAAGGGTAATCCCAACGGGGGAGTACCTGTTCAACAAGACGAAGTGGCCAAAGCTCTTGGATTAAAAACAGATAAATAGGAGGAAATATTATGCCAACAGCATATAACTACGTCACCAAAGATGGTGGCATTTTTGATCAAAAGATTGAACAAGGATTATTAACCACGATTTTAGGAGTTCCAGATGTGCAACTGGTTAACGGTGGTCGTTCATTTACATTAACAACGATCACAACGACGGGACTAAAAGACCACTCACGTGATAAAGGCTTTAATACCGGTTCCGTTCAAAACGAAAAGAAAGTCTACACCATGGGTCAAGACCGGGATGTTGAATTCTTTATCGACCGCCAAGATGTTGATGAAACTAATCAAGATTTAGCAGTGGCCAACATCTCTAAGACATTCATTGAAGAGCATGTTCAACCAGAATTAGACGCATACCGCTTCTCAAAGATTGCTAGTGAAGCTACGATTGCTGGTAATTCAGCCGAAGAAACATTAACCGTGGACAACGTATATAGCCGTATGAAAGCATCCATTTTGCCACTCCGCAAATATGGCCCACAAAACATCGTTGGCTTCGTATCAAGTGAAGCTATGGACTTACTAGAACGTTCAAATGAATTCACGCGCTCAATCACCAACCAAAACGTTGGTTTAACTGCGCTAGAATCACGGGTCACATCAATTGACGGGGTGCAACTTGTAGAAGTATGGGATGATAGCCGCTTCTATAGCAAGTACGACTTCACCGAAGGTTACAAGGCAACGGATGACGCTAAATCCATCAACTTTGAATTTGTTGCTAAGCCTGCTGTTATTCCAATCGTTAAGGAAAACGCTATTTACATGTTTGCACCTGGCCAACATACCGAGGGCGATGGATACCTTTACCAAAACCGTTTATACCATGATTTGTTTGTTAAGAGTCAAAAACAAGATGGCATCTATGTCTCACTCAAAGGTGGTACAGCGTCAAAATAGATGCGCCGTCCCCTGCGGTTAAAGTGCAGAAAGACGGCGCTTTAGTGACATCTAGTTAAGGGGATGTGATTATGCATTACTTAACGTATGAAGAATTTAAGGACATTATGTCTGGCACGGAGATAACTGAAACACAATTCAATGAAGAGCTGCCTAAAGCGGAAATTCAGATTGATGCAGTAACTCATTATTTCTATGCGGGTGGCTTACATGACCTAACCGATGATGTCAAATCAAATAAAAAGTTTCGATATCGACGAGCGTCAGCATTTAAGCAGGCGTTATGCCTAATTATTGACTTTGCAATCCAAACTGGGGTTACGAATTCGAATGACGTTGTCTCTGGCGATGTGAAGAGCATCTCTATTGGTCGAACTCACATTGAGACCAATGGAGCATCAGCAACATACGGCAGGACTGCTGTGCCAGATGAAGCAATCAGCATCTTAGCTTACTGGGGATTGATGTACAGGGGGGTGCCATACCGATGATACCTAAAATACCAAAGTGCATGGCAATGCAGACAGTCACGTTAGAGGTTCCAACTGGAAATGTTGATGCTTGGGGTAACCCGGACTACGAAAAAGTTGTCATCCGCAATTGTGTGGTGCAACCACAGACAATCTACTCCGGTACCAACAACGACCGACAGATTGTGGCCAACGCCATAGTCTTTTTTTATGCCGGGATTACAACGCCATTACCCGTGCTGAAACACGACGCAGTTAATAATTACAAGTTGATTTTCGAGAATGTGGAGTACACCGTTACCAACATCGTTGACAATCGGCATCCCTACAGCAATGACGTTTATTCGTACGAATTGGAGGTGCTGTGATGGCTTTCAATGTGGACTTGAATTTGAGTGAATTTAACAAAGTTCCCGATCGTTTTAACAATGGCGAGAAGTTGGCAGTCAATCAGGCCATGACCGAGATGCAACAATTCGTGCCAAAACGAACTAATGCATTACGGCAAAGCGCCACGTTAAATGTGAGTGGCCATTCAGTCGTTTATCATGCACCGTACGCCAAAGCGCAGTTTTATGGCGTAATTAACGGCCATAAGGTCAAGCACTACACCACACCCGGCACCAGTCGACGTTGGGACTTGCGCGTTAAAGGTGATAGCCAAAAGATGGGCAACATCGAAAAAGCTTTCGTTGAAGGGAGCAAATTATAGATGGATTTAGTAGAAAGATTGGTTGAGTCGATTAATGAAACAGTCGACTTGCCATACAAAGTTATTGCTGGGTATATGCGACCGGGGGAGTGCATTGCATTGGCGCCTGATCCAGGGTCGTCAACACTCGATGAAGATTGGTCGGGTAATAAGACAAAGCGTATGAACTACACGATTGCAATGCGAACAAAGGATGCGGAACTGGCTGATAAGTTCATGTGGGATATAAGTAACTACCTTGAAACAGTAGATGATATACCAAGCAATGATGACAGTTATATTTTTCAAGAAATTGAGCAGACCGGATTACCTAGCATGTCCGAACAGGACGAGCAAGGTTACACCGATTACATGCTCAATTTTTTTGTACAAATCATTACACGGACAAAGAAATAGGAGGAATTTAAAATGCCTGAAAAGACTTTAAAACGCCCAGAAAACTGGGTCAACAAACTAGAAATTGATCTAAACGGTGGTCAAGATCCAACGGCCGAAGGCGATGATGTTAAAAACGCTAACTGGGCAAATATTTCGCAAGGAATCTTGTCAATGACACCTGCTGCTAATGCGACATCTGAAACGCAAAACTTTTGGAACGGCAAAGGCTGGGGTGACACAGACGAAACTGGAAAACGAGTTACATTTGCCATTACTGGTCAACGCGTCGTTGGTGATCCAGCACAAGATTATATTGCAGCTCGCTTCATGGCAATGGGCGATGCCTTACGTACGTTAGTTCGCTGGACTGATCAAGGTGGAAATACAATTACTGCAAACTGTACATTAACATCAATCGTGCCATTTGGTGGAAATGCTAATGCCCGGCAAACATTCTCGTTCACGCTTTCGATGAATGGTGTACCGGTACCTGGGACAAATGGCACTAACAACGATGACGGTACCGGTCAAAACGGAATCATCTCCGGTGATGGTGGCCAGCTGGGAAAATAGATTCCCCGTCCGGTGTTTCGACTACACCGAACAAAGACGGGGCAACCGTTAATGCTAATTAGGAGGTGCCAACATGGCAGACAGAAGTAATCAATCATTGGTGGCCTATAAGGATGGCAAGCCAGTTGCACAAGGCGACACCGGCACGTGCCAGGTTGCTATTACAGGATTAGCGCCAGGTACTAAGGTAGCGGCTGGTGATTACCAGGTAGCGTTCACTGACGGGACGAACACGTCCGATAAGGTTGATGTGCCAGCATTTAATGTGCCAGATGCCACCGTGGCAGTAACCGGCGTAACGCTATCGCAAAAGACGGCATCAATGCACGTCGGTGATAGCAAGCAAGTAACGGCTACAGTTGCGCCTGATGATGCCACCAATAAGAAGGTGACCTATACTTCGGACAACGAAGCTGTGGCCACTGTAGCCGACGACGGCACAATCACAGCAGTGGCCGAAGGGAAGGCTAATATCACCGTCACAACGGATGATGGTGGGCTAACTGACAAGTGTGCGGTAACTGTTACCGCCGCAGCTTAACACAACAATCAAAGTCGCCGAATAAATGCACAATACCGGATTGGGGCGGCCATTAAATAAGGAG
>ERZ507591.235-NODE-235-length-19103-cov-4.8068_pt1 | contig 19103 bp, 16 predicted proteins | sample MGYA00513434_ERZ507591 | MGnify/ENA metagenome assembly ERZ507591 | reverse complement strand
CGCTTCCGCAGCAACGAAAACCGAGACATAGAATGGACAAACCATGTGACCGACGTTCGCCAATGGTTTCTCTTTAATGCTAACGAACGCTATCGGGCCGACGATATGGAAAAAGAATTTTATGCAGGTACTTCCGGCAAATCAGGGGGACAGAAGGAGAAGTTAGCCTATACCATTCTCGCCTCTGCCCTTGCCTACCAGTTCGGTTTGAATTATCAGGAGGAACGCAGCAAATCATTCCGTTTTGTTGTTATCGACGAAGCTTTTGGACGTGGCGACGACGAAAGTACACAGTTTGGTCTCGATCTTTTCAAGAAACTGAACCTGCAACTACTGATTGTTACTCCCATGCAAAAGATACACGTGATAGAGAACTATATCCACTCTGTACATTATGTGTCGAATCCGGGTGGTAACGAATCACAAATACGCAACCTTACCGTTGAGGAGTATAAGGCAGAGAAGCAACAACATAACCTACAAACAGAATTAGTGAAATGATTACACCGCAAGATATTAAGAAGCAATGCTCCAATTGGTGGAAAGAATATCTGGTTTCCATAACAACCGGAGAAACTTTCTTTCCTAAAGAAATTACCCGCATTGGAAAAATCACAGCTAAGGAAATTCTGTCTAAGTTAGGTGAACATAAGGCAGCTATTGCTGAACTACAAAGAAGTGCTGCACAATGGGGATTCACGCTCAAAATGCGTGAAAAGAATTTCGAAAAGATAGGAGGCCAACTTATTCCCGACCGCATTATTATTCCGTCAGCGAATGTTTACTTGAGTATCGTCCGTCAGCGGAACGAGGTGGATGTTTTCTCTCGCAATTGGCAACTCATCCGACAAGAAATGCCTCAACTCGTAGAATGGTGTCGGTGTAATCCGAACCGCCTTATCAGTCACAATACTTGGAAAGAGACATTAAGCGTTTGTCGCTACTTCCTTGCGCATCCCCGACCGAATCTTTACATACGGGAACTCCCGATTGATATCCATACTAAATATATTGAAGAGCATAAAGAACTGATTCGATTGCTGTTGGATGTCTTATTACCGACTTCTTCCATCCGAATCGAAAAGAAGAATTTCGAAGAGCGATATGGCCTCAAAAGTGCTGAGCCGCTTATCCGCATTCGTTTTCTCGACGCTGCCCTTGCTCCTGCTGCCGAATGGACGGATATATCTCTTCCTTTGTCTACATTCAGGCAGTTAAATATCCCATGCCGACGCCTTTTCATCACCGAAAATAAGATGAATTTTCTTACTCTTCCGCCGCTATCGGAGAGTATTGCCGTGTGGAGTGGCGGTGGTTTCAATATCAGTTATCTAAAAGATATTTCCTGGCTATCTGAGGTACAAAGTTATTATTGGGGCGACCTTGATGCTCAAGGTTTACAAATACTCAATCAGTTTCGTACTTACCATCCTTCAGCCATCTCACTCTTTATGAATTGGGAAACGTTTCATACTTACCGACAGTTGATGAAAGGTGGAACTCCTGCTCCTATCCAGTTTCTGCCTCAGCTTACTGAAGATGAGCAGTCACTCTATCGTTTTCTACAAGAAAATAATCTACGGTTAGAACAAGAACGAATACCACAGAAAGAAGTGTTGAGGAGGTTGGAACAATTATGGTAATAGCTCTTCGAATGGACTAGGACAAATTATTCAAAAATGTTCCATTCTTAATATTGTGGTAGAAAAAAGGAAGATAGAAAAATGAGAAGTAGAAGATAAACTGCATAAAGGAGAGGATAAATATACAGTTCATCCCACTAAAAAGGTATTTTCATTCCCTGAATATGCAATTTTTACACTATGATAGAGTATCTATGATATAATGATAACCATCGTTGGTTTTAAAGGAACGCTACTTTGGTTTAAAACAAACCATCCGTTGGTTTAAAACCAACAAAGAAAGAGGCTTTTAGAGGGTTCTTATTAGGATAGTTCACTATATTTTCCCGCACAACACTTACTATCAAATCGGCAATAGAAACAACAACAATCAGAGCATAATAAAACAATTATCCCCAAAATACAATTCTAATAAAAGCATATTATCAGAATTGGAAGCACATGCAATTATTCACAAGATAAAATAATCATATTTTCTCAAGCATGCATTAACAGGGATTGAATCAGCGGATTCCAGGCAGTTTAAATATACATTTTTTCAGATAGGTCCATTTCTCATTAATATAAATCTGGTTTTGAAAATATTATTTTCAAGCAAAAGAACCGAACATATCAATTTCCAGATTATCTCGCAGGTCCAACACAACCATTATTTTTCTATAAACAGAAAAACACTTGACCGTTAGCTAGTGCTAATTTCAAAGAAATATGCTGTTTTACTCTAGTCCTTTCGACCAGTTTCATTATCTTTGTATTTTACATTAATTAATCATAGTTGATATGCCCATAGGTAGATATGCCTCGTTACGTTACCAAGTACTCGACAGATGTTTTTCTGATAAACGACACAAATACACCATTGACGACTTACTTAGCAAAGTCAATGAGCGACTCTTTGAACTTGGTTCTTCTGTAAGTCTCCGTCAAATTAGAGATTACATCAAACATATGCGCGATAGAAATACTTTTGATGCCCCCATTGAAACTTTTCCTTTTGATGGAAAAAAGTACCATTACAGATACGATGATTTGGATTTTTCAATCTATAAGAATCAACTTTCGATCGAGGAGGTTGAAAAGCTACACTCTACAATCGAAATGTTAAGTCGATATCGTGGCATTCCGGCTAATGCCTGGCTTGAGGAGGTTATCTCAAATTTAGAATATCGGTTCGGGATGGAAGCAAAATGCGATTATTGTTACGGATGATAAACACTTAAAAGCAAGGTCGTTACTTCAAGGTGCAGAATATAATACAACCTAAAGCGCAATAAAATAAAAGAGACTATGAACAAAGAACAAGTCAGATACATCCACATCTCCTTCCCCTTTCAGGAAGAACTCTGCTCTTACACTTTCCCCTTTGAAGACAAAGAAGATGAAGAACAGCTACCTTTAGTTAGTTTAGGCTACTGGCAAGGAACCATTGACCTACAAACTCATAAACTACTTGAATGGGAGCCTGATTTTGGAGAGTGCTATCTCCAAGCAAAAGTATGCGACACAGGAACCTATACCCTGCTTAATGTGGAAAAAAGACCGATATGCGCTCTCAAAGGCTATGTACCCAACGGCGTGATCCCGCCAAAGGATGGTGCAGGAGATTATATCCACTTTGGAATCAATGCGGACGGAACAGTAGAAGAGTGGCAGTATAAGTACGACTTTGCAGCCTTCCACGAACGGGCAATCCCTGCAACAGAATATTCCACTACTCCCCTACCTCAGTTTCAACAACATCTGGTGATGAAATTCAACACCATCGGATTATTTACTGATAGACAGTCCCAAATGGTAGCTTTCTATCGAGATATCTGGGGATTCAAAACAGAATGGAATGGCTATGAACCTAACGTGGAAATGACATACAACAGCATGCGACTCATCATGTTTCCGCGGAAAGATTTCGAGCAAATGGTATCCAAACGTTTCGATTACCCTAAAAGCTTAAATGGCACCATGAAACTTTCGTTCGCCCTCCCCACATTTGAAGATGTAGACAAAGAATATACCCGATGTCTACAACTAGGTACACAAGGTGTGATGTCCCCCACTACAGAGCCATGGGGACAACGAACAGCCTACATTGCCGATCCAGATGGGAACCTTATTGAGTTATCCTCATTCAATGTACCAATAAAAGAAACCAAAAAGAAAGTATACACACTGGAAGAGAAACGTCAAGAACACGGCAATGCTTATCTACCTTGGGAAAAAGAAGCAGATGAATACCTCATCCGATTATATGATAAAGGCAAGAGTATCAAAGAACTTGCCGAAATCTTCGAACGTAACAATGGAGGAATACGCTCCAGATTGAAGAAAATGGGAAAAATAGACTAATCTTTCTACCTCGAACAACATAATCCCCCCCTAACAACAAATATAATGGACCAACCCAAACTCGAACGCCTACTGCGCCTGATTATGCTACTTACTGCCAACACCTACTACACCGTAGAAGAATTGGCCGAACGGATGGAAACCTCACCACGTTCTATCTATCGTTACCTGGACACGTTCAAGTCCGCCGGATTTGTCATTTATAAAGAGAGTGGGTACATCCGAATGGGAAAAGAATCACCTTTCTTCAAAGATATCTCCCAACTGATCCACTTCAGCGAAGAGGAAGCTTACATGATTCATCAAGTGATTGAGGGGATAGATAACAATAACCTGATTAAGCAGAATCTAAAACGAAAATTAGCCTCGGTCTACAACCACAAAATCATCGCCAACTCCGTGATAAAAGGAAAGGATGCAGACAATATCCGACGAATTATTGAAGCTTACGACCAAAAGAAGCAGGTAGTTCTGCATAATTACTCGTCGGCACATGGACAAACGGTGGCAGACCGACGAGTGGAGCCCTTTGCATTCACCACCAACTATGTAGAAGCATGGTGTTACGAACCAGCAAGCGGACGCAACAAATTATTCAAAATTTCACGTATCGACTCCGTTGAAGTCACCAGCGAGGATTGGCAACAGGAAGCCATGCATCAACAGGGATTCACCGACATCTTCCGCATGAGCAGCTATGACGGTAGCAAGTACCCTATCCAACTGAAACTCAATCGAAGAGCTTACAATCTGCTCATCGAAGAATTTCCTTTGGCAGAACGGGATACTCGCCAGATCTCCTATGAATTGTGGATATTAGATACAGAAGTCAGCAATTACATCGGTCCGACTCGCTTTATTCTTGGTTTAGCTGCTGATATCCAAATTATAAAGTCATCCGAATTGAAAGAATACATTCGGGAGTATGCTCTTAAACACATAAAAAATCTATTGCAAGAATAATATTCCTCTTCGTGTGACATAAGCTGTCAAACATTCCCCGTTTCTTTGCATCATCATTAAAAAAGAAAAATTATGGAACGTAAACATTTTACCAATTTCGACATTGCCGGATTCACCTACTGGGACGGGGCACTGGTATTTCAGGAACTCTCAATCGGCACAGAACTTCACCTAAAGCGTGAGGAAGACAATAAATTTGATCCTTATGCCGTGGCTATCTACTACAAAGAATACAAGTTGGGCTTTATTCCAAGAAATATGAATAAAGAAATCAGTAAACTCTGTGAACAGGGATATACAGATATCTTTGAGGTACGAATCAACCGAACTTCTCCCGATAAAAATACGGAAAGCCAGATTGGGGTAATCATTTACTTGAAACAGGCAGTTTCCATATCTAATCAATAAAAAACATGACATCAAACTGTAGCAACTGCCCTATGAGAGCAAAATATGAAAAATCTCCAGAGTCATTAATTGGGCGATTCTGGCACTGGCATATTAACTTTTGTCCAGGCTGGAAAAGATATTTCAAATCTCTTTTGCCCGAAGAACAAGACGAATTGAGAAAGAAGTATCATTTTAACAAATATCAACAACTACAACATAAAGAACGATGAAAAAAGAGATTCTGTTTGTACTGCTTAATGATTTTGCAGATTGGGAGGGTGCTTATATTGCTCCAAACCTCAATTTAGGTGTTGAGCCCGAAAGTGAAACCAAATATATTGTTAAAACTACAGCAGTCACTAGAGATCCGGTGATATCATGCGGTGGCTTCAAAGTATTGCCCGATTATAGCATCAACGATATTCCTACTGATTATGCAGGAATAGTATTAATCGGAGGTATGAGTTGGTTTACTCCAGAAGCGGAGGCCATCATCCCCCTGATAAAAAATGCTATTGAAAATGAAAAACTTGTGGCAGGAATTTGCAATGCCTCAGTCTTTCTTGCAATGCATGGTTTCTTGAACAAGGTAAACCACACCAGCAATGGGTTAGATTACCTAAAGAATTACGCTGGAAAGAACTATACAGGTGAGAGCCTTTATATAAATAAACCGGCAGTCAGATGTGGAAATATAATAACAGCCAATGGCTTTGCCGCTTTGGAATTCTGCCGTGAAATACTCTATGCTTTGGAAGCAGATACGACGAAGAAGATTGAAAAAAGCTATCGAATGAATAAAACGGGTATTTGGGAAGCACCTGAAGCTGAATAAATATATACTGTATTGCTTATAAATATCGAAAACTTAGATACAAATTTATGGAAATATTGTCCTTAACTGATCCCAGAATAGAAATATTCAGTACCCTCACCGACGCCCAATTACGCAATCGTATCGAACCTGATAAGGGATTGTTTATTGCAGAAAGTCCCAAAGTTATCCATGTAGCTCTGAATGCTGGTTATGAGCCTTTAGCCCTCTTGTGTGAACAGAAACATATCACTGGTGATGCCGCTGGCATTATTGAACGTTGTGGTGATATACCTGTCTATACTGGTGAAAGAAAGTTACTTGCCACATTGACCGGATATACACTGACGCGCGGTGTCCTCTGTGCCATGCGTCGTCGGGCACTACCAAGTGTAGAAGAAGTATGCCGGAAAGCCCGGCGGATCGTAGTCATTGAGGGTGTGGTAGACACTACTAATATCGGAGCCATCTTCCGTTCCGCAGCCGCCTTGGGGATAGATGCTATATTATTAACACGTAATTCCTGCGATCCGTTGAACCGACGTGCAGTCAGGGTTTCGATGGGTTCTGTCTTCCTGATACCATGGACTTGGTTGGACGGTTCTCCCAATGAGTTGCGCAAACTGGGTTTTCGTACAGTCGCTATGGCACTCACGGAGAAATCAATCTCCATCGATAATCCTATCTTAGCAACCGAACCCAAGTTAGCCATCGTAATGGGAACAGAGGGAGACGGTCTTCAAAACGAAACAATTAATGAAGCGGACTATGTAGTCCGCATTCCTATGGCAAACGGTGTCGACTCTCTCAATGTAGCCGCCGCATCCGCTATTGCTTTCTGGCAACTTCGCGTTCAAAATGACACAGATCTGCCACCATCACCGGATGATGTACATATATGATTTTACTTATATTCCTACTCACACCTACAATACGTATTTGCGCCACAGGAACAGCGAGGCAATAATTTTTCCATCAATTCACTTCGAAAGAACTCATACAGTTCTTTATGCATGATGTCATATAGTGCCCTAACCCGTTCTTCCTGCTCATCTTCTACATGAATTCCTCCCTGAAAGGGATCTGTAAAGTTGAAAGAAACGTATTTTCTCACTACACCCTGCATTTCCTTTTGCACTTCCTCTGCTTCCGGACAAAGGGTAATGACATAATCCCATGTCTGTTGAGCATATGTCGCAACATCACAGGGCTTTCTACGCGAAAAGTCATATCCATTTTGTTCCATCACTTGGCAAACAACGTCAGGGACAGAATTTCCAGCCAAAATACCGGCAGTACTAATCTTCATCCCTCTACCGAAGGAGTTCAAAATTTCCTGTGCCATACGACTGCGGCACATATCATTATTACTTACTATCAGTATATTCTTCATACACAAATTCTATTTTTACTTACTTCCTGATATAGCTACTTTAATAACCCCATCCAACTTGTTCTCGAAAATACGGTAAGCTTCCTCAATCTCATTCAACGAAAACCGGTGCGTAATAAGAGGAGTAGTATCAATTATACCTTCCTCAATCAGCGCAAGGATTTCGGCACAGTCGCAGCCATCCACTCCCCCTGTTTTGAAAATCAAATTCTTGCCATACATATCAGGTAAAGGAAGAAGCTGTGGTTTATCATAGAGGGCTACAATCGTGACAATAGCATTAGAACGGGCGCAATCCCAAGCCAAATAAAAAGAATCGTCACTCCCTGCCACTTCCAAAACAACATCTGCACCACCATGGTCACTGTTCTTGAAAACAAAATCCTTGCAGTTTTCCGGTTCAGTCACCAACACATCAGGATAATGCTCGCGGACAAACCGAATTCTTTCAGGAGACTTCTCACAGATAATAATGCGTTTTGGCTTCTTCAGCATCACACACAACAAAGTACAAATCCCGGTAGGTCCGGCACCGATGATAAGAACAGTATCTTCCTCGGTAATTTCCGAGATGTGTGCTGCCCAAAAACCTGTTGCAAGCACATCACCAACAAACAGAGCTTGTTCATCACTCACTGTATCCGGAATACGGTTCAAACCCTGATCCGCATAAGGAACTCTGACATATTCCGCCTGACCGCCATCAATTCGACAACCTAAAGCCCAACCGCCATTAGGATCAGTACAGTTGTTCACATATCCATGCTTACAGAAAAAGCACTCACCACAGAAAGTTTCGACATTTACAGTCACCCTGTCACCAAGCTTCACCGAAGTGACATCAGCCCCCACTTGTTCTACCACACCTACCATCTCATGCCCGACAGTTATTCCGGGCACAGCACGCGGCACACTGCCATGTTTAATATGAAGATCACTGGTGCAGATGCTACCAAGTGTTACACGTACGATTGCATCCCGTGAATCCTTTATTTCCGGTCTCGCCTTCTCCTGCAATTCAAACTTTCCGTGTTCAATATATGTATATGCAAGCATAATATCCTCCTCGTTCATTAATATATACCTTGCAAAGATAATGATTTCATTGGCAAAACAAATCTCTTTTATCACGTTCAATACCCCCAAACCAAATCTCACTCTATATTTATAACAATACAAAACTGAATAAAGTCATTCACTGTTTTTTCTACTTTGGTTTTGATATTCTGGAAAATATTCTTACTTTTATATCCAAAATAATAAATAAGAACAGCAGCACGACTTATTATATTTACACGCAAGCCTATGATAGATACCTCCGAAAATCTGATTATTATAAAAGGTCAAATCAAAACTCCTGAAATAGAAAGCTGCCAGAATCATAATGGCAACTATAAGATAATATTCCGGAATATTCCCAGTGCGTATACTTACAAAGAAGAAAATGTCCTTTGGCTGACTGATCCGGACAAACCGGACCCCAATAATTATCAAATAATCAGTAAAGGGAGAACTTTATCAAACATTAAAGCCTTATCTATTTTTAAAGCCGGATCACGCTGCTATTGGCACATTCGTTTTCAGAATGGCAAAGAGTATGATTACAGAGAAAAGGACTTAGAAATTATCGAATCATGCTTGGGAGAGAGTCGTTCGAAAAGCATATTCGAATATTTGAAGAAAGTTGCCGATGCGAATGAATTGAAAGCTGATGACGGAACGAAGCTATTAGCAAAACAATATGAAAAGATTCATTTCATCGCAAACAACAGAGCTATTGCTGTATATCTGAATCCTCAAAAATATAAAATGCAGACCCAGACTGCCTCAACCTTGATTTTTCCTTTCGGTTGTAATGCAAGCCAGCAAAAAGCAGTCCAGGCAGCTTTTGAGAATCAAATCAGTGTTGTGCAAGGACCTCCGGGAACCGGAAAGACACAAACGATTCTGAACATCATTGCCAATATCCTTGTGCGTGGTAAGACTGTTCAGGTAGTATCTAATAATAACTCCGCCATCGTCAATGTACTTGAGAAGTTATCCAAATACGATATGGGCTTCATTGTTGCATTGCTTGGCAGCACAGCTAACAAAGAGAAATTCATCGAGACTCAAGAAGAGGAGAAACAATATCCGGAGAACTTTGAGTCATGGCATGATGCGGATGCCGACCAACCTCAATTTCTCAATCAGATACATCATCAGACAGAAGAACTAAAAAGCATATTTTCCAAACAGGAACGCCTTGCCATAGCAAGACAGGAAATACAAGCTTTAAAAATAGAGTGGCAACATTATCTGCAAGAGTTCGGAACAAAAAAATTTACTCTCCAACAACGGAAAAATTCCAGTTCGGCAGACCTTCTGAATTTATGGAATGAATGTCAGCAATTTGCAGAAAAAGAACAATCATCAAGTCCTCGGGGAATAGCAGCTTTTATTCAACGGTTGAAATGGTTATTCTTTAAATTCAGGAGCAAAGCGATTTGTAAAATCCCCGATAAAGGTTTCTATAAACGGGAGATGAGTTTGATTATCGCCGACTTTCAAATCTTATTCTACCAAACAAAGTACGCAGAACTGGAAGTTGAAATAGACACATTAGAAAAGGAACTTGCCAACAAAGATGCAGCAGAAATGGCTAGACAAATGGCTGATACATCAATGAAATATCTAAAGAATCAGTTATTTCATACCTATGGCAATAATCATGACAAGCCCATCTTTACGCTCCCTGATCTAAGAAATAATTGGCGAGAGGTACAAAAAGAATACCCTATTATATTAAGTACGACCTTTTCATCATTAAGCAGTCTGCAACGAGATGCCGTATATGATTATATCATTATGGACGAAGCGTCGCAGGTTTCCGTTGAGACCGGAGCTTTAGCCTTGTCATGTGCTAAAAATGCAATCATTGTCGGTGACACCATGCAACTCCCCAATGTAGTCACAGAAGAAGATAAGGAAAAGCTAAACTTTATCGCTAATGCCTGCCTGATTAAGCCGGAATATGATTGTGCCAATATGAGTTTTTTGCAATCTATCTGCAAAGTTATTCCGAATGTACCACAGACCTTGTTACGGGAACATTATCGATGCCATCCTCGAATCATCAACTTCTGTAATCAGAAATTTTATGGTGGAGATCTCGTCATCATGACACGTGATAAAGGAGAAGAGGATGTCATTTGTGCCATACGGACAGCCAAAGGTAATCACTCCCGCAGTCACATGAATCAACGGGAAATAGATGTTATCAAAGAGGAAGTACTACCGAATCTATCTTATGAAACAGATGAAATTGGCGTCATAGCTCCATACAACAAACAAGTAGATGCAGTAAAATCCGCACTTGAAGAGGATATTGATGTCGCAACAGTCCATAAATTTCAGGGAAGAGAAAAGGATGCTATCATTATGACTACTGTCGACGATGTCATCACTTCCTTTTCCGACGATCCCAACCTGCTCAATGTTGCTGTTTCGAGGGCTAAGTCACAATTTTATTTAGTAGTATCGGGAAACGAACAACCCAAAGACTGCAATATCAGCGATTTGATCGCTTATATCGAATATAACAATGGCACTGTTTCCACCAGTAAGATTCATTCCATATTCGATTACCTATATGAGCAATATACAGATGCACGAATTGCCTATTTGAAGAAGCACAAAAAAATATCCGAATACGATTCCGAGAATCTTACATTTGCCTTACTCGAAGATATCCTGAAAGAAAATATCAATATGCGTCATTTGAATATCATTTGCCATTTACCACTCTATATGTTGATTCAGGATTATTCTCTATTGAATGAAGAGGAAAGCAAATATGCTGCAAATATAAACACTCATATTGATTTTCTAATTTATAATCGTGTGAGTAAACAACCGGTATTGGCTATTGAGACAGATGGTTATACATTCCACAAATCGGGGACGAGTCAGTCAGAACGTGATATTAAAAAGGATCGTATCTTAGAGTTGTACGGAATCCCATTGGTGAGATTGTCTACTATTGGTAGTAATGAGAAAAAAATTATTGAAGATAAACTAAACGAAATATTACACTTACAAACATAATAATGGAAGTTTAAAAAGTATTCAATTGTATCTTTTATTATTCCAGTAAATAGTCCTCTTACAATAAAAATAATATATTATGAAATCTCGTATAATTCCACGCAATGACAGTCTATGTGCACTATGCCGAATAAGGGAAGCTGATAAAACAGGAAGTCATATGGTGCCCAATTTACTTACAGCAGTAACTTTCTCATTTGACGGAAAAACAAAACGTGATCGTGAAATAGTGGAACTCTATCATATAAACAATCCCGAAGACAATGCGATATATTATGGTAGCCAGGTTGCACCTGAAAAAATAGCAGAAGATTTGGGACATGAAATTACAGATGAAGAATTAGAGAAAAACACCAATCTCCTTTGTTACGACAACATCTTTTGCTATCAATGTGAAAATCGTTTCGGAGTATTAGAGACCACATATGGAGAATATTATAAAGGTTTGAAAAATGACATTAATCCACGTATAGCTTATTTATTCTGGTTATCTGTCTACTGGCGAATGGCAATTGGCTATATGGGGATATTCATGGATGGAGAAGACGAATTCGCCCTACGCGATATATTAAATAAAAATATACATTCGTATAATGAAATTATAAACTCGAAAGAAAAACTAGGCGATTATGGATATGTTATTTTTAGAGTAAAAGATGGTATTATTAAAGGAGATTCAGGTATATTGGGGACTCGAACCCCACATTGTCCCTACGTAATATTAGTTGCAGATTACGTTGTTGCATTATTCAACAATTACAAAAAACTACATAGTAAAGTGCATATTTTTAATTGGGAAATATACAAAGAAGATATAAATACGCCTGATAAACCTTTCGATTATATTGAAATATCTATTGAAGAGTTTTATGAATTCCGTGATAATATTATTGATAATGGATATAATGAAGGCTTAGGTGCAGAACGCGAAAAACTGGCCCGTAAGATTAGAGAATATGAACGATCGCAAGGAAAACCAGTAAACAAATACGAAGTAAAGAAACTTATGGACATGGCGCATTTAGTCGATAGTGAAAATGTACATCTCCGAGTACGCAAATTGTATCGTTTTGAAGCAGCCTACATGAAGATGATTGAAGCCCAAAAGAATGGGATATCATATGATTTCTTAAAAGATCGTCAGCTTATGCTCAATCAAGAAGATATCAACAATTATATTGCTGATTTGCAGAACCTACGTAAACACAATTATTCAATAGACGGTTTTCCTTTCGCTAAAGAATTTCTAAAAGACGAAACAATAACCTCTTTTGAAGAAATAATAAATAAATATCGTCCAACCTAATTTAGAAAATCATGTCCCATATACTTAAAATAAGTAACCAGAAAGAGAGGCTAAGTTTTAAATTACACAAGAGTAAAATGACAAAATCAATGTTTTACGACATTATTTGATAGAAAAGTAAGATATTAAAACTATCTTTTCTTTTTCTACATTAAAAAAGTTGTAACTTTGAACTCTTTTATCCTTAATCTATTAGATTATGGATTAAAAATACGACAACAGATGGTTACTCAAAGTGAACAAGTATTAGAAAACGGATTAATAAAGACCTTAATGGAAACGAACTATGAATATATTTCCATCAAGGAAGAAGAAAATCTGTACGCCAACTTTAAAAAGCAACTTGAGAAACACAATAAAAGAGAACTCTCCCTACACAAGAGAAAACATTTTACTGATAAGGAGTTTGACAAAATCTGTATTTATTTAGAAGGAGGAACACGTTTTGAGAAAGCTAAAAAGTTGCGTGACCTATATCCACTAGAAACAGAAGATGGAGAACGTATTTGGGTAGAATTCTTGAATAAAAATAAATGGTGCCAAAATGAATTCCAGGTATCCAATCAAATAACAGTAGAAGGGAGAAAAAAATGTCGCTATGATGTAACCATTTTAATAAATGGATTACCATTAGTTCAGATAGAATTAAAGAAACGAGGAGTTGAATTAAAAGAAGCATATAACCAAATTCAACGCTATCATAAAACCTCATTTCATGGATTATTTGATTATATACAATTATTCGTCATATCCAATGGTGTAAACACACGCTATTTTGCCAACAACCCTAATGGAGGCTACAAATTTACTTTTAATTGGACAGACCCCGAAAATATACCTTTTAACGATTTAAGTAAATTTGCTTATTTCTTTTTTGACCAATGTAATTTGGGAAAAATGATAAGCAAGTACATTGTATTGCATGAAGGCGATAAATGCTTAATGGTACTCCGTCCCTATCAATTCTACGCAGTAGAACGTATATTAGAACGAGTACAGAACTCCAATAAAAACGGTTATATATGGCATACTACTGGGGCAGGAAAGACATTAACATCATTCAAAGCCGCCCAGTTAGTTTCAGAGCTTGATGGTATAGACAAAGTTATGTTTGTTGTAGACCGTCATGATTTAGACACACAGACCCAATCAGAATACGAAGCATTTGAACCAGGTGCTGTTGATGGGACTGATAATACCTATGAACTAATCAAACGATTAAGTGGTAATTCTAAAATCATAATTACTACTATTCAAAAGTTGAATTGTGCTATTACAAAAGATTACTATAACAAGTATCTTCAAGAAGTACGCCATCAGAAAGTTGTGATGATTTTTGATGAATGTCATCGTAGTCATTTTGGTGATTGCCATAAAAATATTGTCAAATTCTTCAGTAACCTTCAAATCTTCGGATTCACAGGTACTCCTATATTTGTAGAGAATGCCAAACAAGAGCATACCACAAAAGAAGTGTTTAGTGACTGCCTTCACCGTTATCTCATCAAGGATGCTATTGCTGATGAAAATGTGCTAGGTTTTTTAGTTGAATATTATAAAGGTAAAGATGAATCTGGGATTGATTATATGAATGAAGCTCGCATGAAAGAGATAGCTAGATTCATTCTTACAAATTTCAACAAGTCAACAGTTGATGGCGAATTCAATGCACTGTTCGCAATCCAATCTGTCCCCATGCTATTACAATATTACAAAATATTTAAAGAGTTAAATCCTAAAATTAAGATTGGGGCTGTATTTACATACGCAGCAAATAGCAGTCAAGATGACGAACAAACAGGAATGAACCAAGGCTATGCTAATGATAAAGTTACGGCAGATGAGCTACAAGTCATTATGAATGACTATAACAACACATTTGGTACATCTTTCACAACAGAAAACTTTAGTGCCTATTATGATGACATAAATCTACGCATGAAGAAAAAAAAGAAGGATATGGAACCTTTAGATCTGCTTCTTGTCGTAGGTATGTTTCTTACTGGCTTTGACGCTAAAAAGCTAAATACACTTTATGTTGATAAGAACTTAGAATATCATGGATTGCTACAAGCCTTTAGCCGAACCAACCGTATATTAAATGAAAAGAAACGTTTCGGAAAAATTATATGTTTCCGTGATTTAAAAAACAATGTAGATGCTGCCATAAAATTATTTAGTAACAATAATCCTGCAGACACAATTCTACGTGAACCTTTTCCTGTTGTAAAAGAAAAGTTTAATGAGTTATCTTTGAAATTTAAAGAGAAATATCCTGATGTACAAAGTATTGACAAATTACAAAGTGAATATGAAAAAAGAGACTTTGTATTAGCTTTCCGTGAAATTATAAAAAAGCGGGCAGAAATGCAAATCTATGAAGACTTCGAACCTGACGACAAAGAATTTATCTTATCAGAACAAGAGTTCATGGATTTTCGAAGTAAATATTTAGATATTACCACCGGGGTAATTAACCCTAATCCTGATGACAAGAAAAATACAGGAGATACAGATGTGCCTCCTTATGGCAAAGACGAAAGAACTCTAGACGATATTGATTTCTGTCTGGAACTCCTTCATAGTGACGTGATAAATGTAGCATATATCCTGACACTAATCAATGACTTAGATCCTTCGAGCAATGATTATCAAGAAAGACGTCAGCAGATTTTAGATACCATGATAAAAGATGCTGTTATGCGTAACAAAGCCAAACTTATAGATGGATTTATTCGTCAAAACGTGGATAATGACAAAGATGGATTTAGCAAATCCAAATCTGATGGTTCAATTGACTTAGAAAGTAGACTGACGAATTATGTTAGTCAACAACGTTATAAAGCTATTCAAGAATTGGCAGAAGAAGAAGGAATTGATGAAGAAGCCCTCATTAAGTTTCTAAATGAATACGATTTTTTACAGAAAGAGAAACCCGAAATCCTTCAGGAGGCCGTCAAAAAGAAAAGAATCGGACTAAAAGAACGCCGTACACTACTCAAAAGGATAATGGATAAACTACATTCGATAATAGAATTATTTAACTGGGAATAAAATTACATTAAATATATGAGCGAAGAACTACAACAAAAATTGCGCAGTCAATTATGGACTGTCGCCAATACTTTAAGAGGAAACATGTCTGCTAGTGATTTTATGTATTTCACTTTAGGCTTTATTTTCTACAAATATCTATCCGAGAAAATAGAACTTTATGCCAACGAGATATTAGAAGAAGATCATATTACTTTCAAAGAGGTATGGAATGGCAAAGATGAGGAATTAAAACAGGATGTAAAAGAAGAATGTATTCAAAATCTAGGTTATTTTATAGAACCGGAATATCTTTACTCCACCATCATAGAGCTAATCAGCAAGAAAGAAAATATCTTGCCGTCTTTAGAACGTTCACTCAAAAAAATAGAAGATTCTACAATAGGACAGGATAGTGAAGATGATTTTGGTGGTTTATTTTCTGATCTGGATTTAGCTTCTCCCAAACTGGGAAAGACTGCTGACGACAAGAATAAATTAATTAGTGATGTATTGATTGCACTAAATGGTATCGACTTTGGATTACAAGAAGCCGGAGATATAGATATTCTAGGGGATGCTTACGAGTACATGATAAGTCAATTTGCTGCCGGAGCAGGAAAGAAAGCGGGAGAGTTTTATACTCCACAAGAAGTTAGTCAGATTTTAGCAGAAATTGTGATAACAGGTAAAGTACGATTAAAAGATGTATTCGACCCGACATGCGGTAGCGGTTCCCTACTTCTTCGTACAGCTAAAAGTGGTAAAGCCGATTCTATTTTTGGACAAGAAAAAATCCTACAACATTCAATCTTTGTAGAATGAATATGCTTCTTCATGGTGTAAAATATAAAGACTTTGATATCCAAAATGGAGATACATTAGAAGCTGATGCCTTTGGAGACAGACAATTTGATGCCGTAGTTGCCAATCCTCCTTTTTCCGCAGACTGGACTGCAGCAGATAAATTCAACAACGACGACCGTTTTAGTAAGGCTGGAGTATTAGCTCCAAAATCTAAAGCAGATTATGCTTTTATCCTTCACATGATTTACCATCTCAATGATGGAGGAACAATGGCTTGTGTAGTACCACACGGAGTACTATTTCGTGGAGCTGCAGAAGGAAAAATCCGTCAATTCTTAATTGAAAAGAAAAATTATATCGATGCCATTATCGGATTGCCTGCCAATATTTTCTATGGAACCAGTATTCCAACTTGTATCTTAGTAATAAAAAAATGCCGCAAAGAAGATGATAATATCCTCTTTATAGATGCAAGTAAAGATTTTGAAAAAGTAAAGACACAGAATAAGTTACGTCCTGAACATATTCAAAAAATTATCGATACATATCGTGAAAGAAGAGAAATAGAAAAATATAGCCATTGTGCCACTTTGCAGGAAATTAAAGAGAATGATTATAATTTGAATATACCTCGCTATGTAGATACTTTTGAAGAGGAAGAAAAAATAGATATCCATGCGGTAATGGCCGAAATTAAAGAATTAGAAGCCCAACGAGCAGAACTAGATAAACAGATAGATATTTATTTGAAAGAGCTAGGCTTAATCCATTAATTTTTGTTTGTTACAAATCCTCAATGTTATTTTCTAGAAAAATAAAATGATTATGGCAAATAATAACAATAAAGATAAATGCAATGTTCCTCATTTGAGATTCCCAGAGTTTACGAATGAATGGGAGAAATGTCCGTTAGGTCTGATTGCAGATATTACGAAAGGAAACGGCATCTCAAAGGAACAGTTATCAGCTCAAGGTATCCCATGTATTTTATATGGCGAACTATACACTAAATATAAGTCTGAGATAATTACTGAAATTTACAGTAAAACAGCTTTAAATCCTTCTGTATTAGTAAAAAGCCAAGCAAATGATGTTATAATACCTTGTTCTGGAGAAACTGCTATTGACATTTCAACTGCTCGATGTGTGCCATATAACAACATCTTGTTAGGTGGAGATTTGAATATTATTCGACTTAAATCACAAGATGGTGGATTCTTTGCCTATCAGTTAAATGGTGTACGCAAGCATGATATTGCCCGTATTGCTCAAGGTGTTTCGGTTGTTCACTTATATGGAGAGAATCTCAAAAGAATCAAAGTTTGTTATCCATCTATTGAAGAGCAGCGAAAGATAACATCTTTACTATCCCTCATTGATGAACGTATCGCTACCCAAAACAAAATCATTGATAAGTTGCAGTCCTTAATTAAAGGACTTCCACATAGGATTGCTAAATTAGGGCTGCAAAACACTAGTTGGGAGAAGACACTATTAGCAAACGTATTGACAGAGCGTAAAGAACTGAACACAGAACTTCATTCGGTATTTTCTGTATCTGTATCTGAAGGAGTCATCAATCAAATTGAATATCTTGGCCGTTCATTTGCAGCCAAAGACACTTCAAATTATCATGTGGCTCACTATGGAGATATTATATACACAAAATCTCCAACAGGTGACTTCCCTTATGGTATCATTAAGCAAAGTCATATTGAAAGTAATGTAGCCATATCACCTTTGTATGGTGTATACATTCCGATTTCATTTGAGATAGGTGTGTATCTACATTACTATTTCATGTCGGCTGTTTCAGCCAACAATTACCTCTACTCATTGGTTCAGAAAGGTGCAAAGAATACGATCAACATTAGCAATCAGCGTTTCTTAGAAAACAGGGTACCAGTACCCATTATTAGGAGTAAGATTCGTAATTCTGCAAAAGCTCTTATTGCCATTCAAAAGAAGCTAAGCCTTGAAAAAAAGACTTTGGCATCATTGATAGCGCAGAAAAATCATTTACTCCAACAAATGTTCATATAAACATTTGTTGGAGTAAATACCTTCTTTGTCGTTGAAGATTATCAAGGAATACCTGTTCGTTTCTCAATTTTCTTTCTACAACTTCAAACATACTACAGATTTCCTGTTGAACAGACATTGAAGGAATCGCAAAAGTGCTTTTACTCAAATCTGTTTGATTAATGCTTGCTTGTGAAACTGCTTTATTACAAATTGTTTGAAAATGATTTATTGCCTTATTTGTGCAAAGAAGTAGATGGAGAAAACGAGGTACAACTATATCTGTTTTAGGTATAATTCGCA
>ERZ507591.183-NODE-183-length-21763-cov-9.096_pt1 | contig 21763 bp, 20 predicted proteins | sample MGYA00513434_ERZ507591 | MGnify/ENA metagenome assembly ERZ507591 | reverse complement strand
ATCCATTCGGTGCGTATCTCCACCAGCGTGGAGTTGTATTTCGTTTCGAGGAAACTCTTCAAGGCTTGCGCACGGCGTTTGGCAATGCGGTCGTTGGATTCATAGCCGCCTTCGGGCGAAGAATAGCCGGTGACGGTGATGCCCATCACGGTATTGCCGCCGCCCGAGCGCAGGGAGTCTAGCTCGCTGACAAAGGCGTGCCATGCTTCCCGGTTCAATTCGTGTTCGGGCAGTATCTTCATGCCGCCCACCGGAAAATAGATGTCGGCACGGTAGCCGGCATGTTCAGTCACGATCTCTTTCTTTTTTTCTACGACCACCGGCGGGGTTTGCACATACACCGGACGGTTTACCTGTTTTTCAATCCGCAGGGTGTCGTGTATAAATATAGTGTCCACTTTCACGATGGTTACCGGAGGGATTTTCGCGGACTCCACACGGAAAGGAACCAGACGGGCATCGGCGTTGAAGCTTTCGTTGTGCAGGATGATTTCGGCGTCGTCCATCCACGGTTGGTAAGGGATGGCAGCTGTTGTATAGTTGACGCGGGGCAACGGGTGATCGCCTTCGCGCAAAACGATATAAGGAAGGAGTTTTTCAATCCGGTTGTCCACTCTGCCCAGTGCCTTGCGGCGGCGGTACATCAGGTCGCTCTGCGGACCGTTGAGCATGACGGGCGCCAGCATCAGGGAGTCGGAACCACGACGCAGCCACGGGTAAAGGTAGACGGTGCAGTCTGGCGCAAGGCGGACCTCGCCCAGGTCGATATTCATGTCCAGTACCATACAGGAGTCCCGGCGCTCGAAGCGGTAAAGCAACAGGCGGATAAGCTGGGCAGGATTGTCTTTGGCTTGCAAAGACATCCACACCGGCTCTAAGAACATATATAGTAATAATGTAAAGTACAGACGTTTCATTGTGCTACTTTTTATATTTTACCTCATTTATTTAAGCAGATAGATGATGCTCACGGCTATTTTTGTCGGCCCGAAATAACTGCTCCGGTAATGGTCGATACGTTCGCCGCAGGTGGGGCAATAAAACTTGTTATAATCAAGCTGGAGATACCCCAAGCCCAGCTCGGCACCGATATTCACCCGGTTGCTCACAATCCACTGGTAACCATAGGAGAAGCCACCGCCGTAGAGGTTGCCTTCGTAGCGGTAGTCTTTCATGGAACCGAAAGGGAGGTTACCGAAATTATAGGTCCCCGCCATTCCGTGGACGCCGAAGTAATGGCCTTTGAAGGTCTCGCTCAGCCAGTAACGGAACTCCGGCTGTACGAGCCAGTGCTTCATCTTACGGTTGTCCTTGAAAGTAAATGGATTGTAATTGCCGTTGATGGCGACACTCAGGTTCTTGTGGAAGCCGAATTCAAATTCCACATTAGGTGTACCGGTCAGCCAGTACAAGCCGTTCGTACTCACTGCCCACTGCTGCGCATCAACCTTCGTAGCATAAATTAATATGGCAAGCAATGCAACAAGGCGTATAAGTAGCTTCTTTTTCATTTCTATATTTGTTTGTCCGAGCAGCAAAAAGGTGTAAATTCAAACAATCCCCTTTGCATACACTGTCTATTTGTTCCAACCAGCATGAATGTACTCTTTCTTATTATAAAAGGGTACTTTGTAAAAGCATAAGGCAAGAAGTTGATTATTAGGTATTTAAAGAGAGAGAATGGATGAAAATGTTTCTGCATTCGGTTCCGGTTGAAACAATTATTAAAAGTGAATTCGCAAGCGTCTCATAAACAGAATGTTAATCCGACTAATTGCAGAAACAAATGCAGAAACATTGTTTTTAACCGGGATTCAAATGATAGTAAACAGGAAAGATAGTAAACTTATAAATAAAGACTGGAATGAGAAAAGTATTGGATAGCAGCTCTTTAAGACATTGGGCGCTACCTGCCGATGATGGCTGAGACAAACTTCTTCTTGCCGTAAAGTAAGGGGAGTGCAGAAACATATCAGGCTGAAAGCAAAATCCGGAAGTACGGAAGGTTATCTGTACACTTGTGGAAATTGTGAAAAACCTGTGGAAAAGGAAATGCCGGAATTGGAAATGGAAATTGCCGGTACGGGGAAGTCATGCTTAAAAATCCATAAAATAGATAGAAAAAAACATTCAAATGCAATTAAAAAATATATATATTACAATATTTTTTCTGATTTATTTGGATTTATGGCTTATGCTACATATCTTTGCAGAATTATTTCCTTATATCAGGAAGTTAGCCTTAATAATAGAAGAATGAAAAATGATAGGGAAAAGACTTTTAAGTACCCTTTTATAATAAGAAAGAGGATAAATTATTATTGAGTTCAAATCAGTATATATCTTTACTGAATATGCTTCTACGGCTACAATTTCCAACTGTTTATTACCGCCCTGTTTGCCTTGTCGATAATCTGGTGGCTTAGCCCGGCTAAGTAAATCCGTGTGGTTTTCTCGGAGCCATGCCCCATACCTTCGCTGATAACCAACATGGCAATGCCGCTTTCATGCGCCAGCGTAGCCCATGTATGGCGGGCGACATAGAAAGTAAGCGGGAAATTAAATTCAAGCAGGTCACCAATCTCCCGGATGCGCTTGTTCAGGCGGCGCTGGATATACCGGTAGCCTTTATAGCTGTCGTCATCGCGCAGCATAGGCAACAGGTATCGGGAGTTTGCATCATTATATTTACGCAGCAGCTCTTTCAAGGGGGCTTCAATCCTGATCTGCAACCACTGCCCCGTCTTGCGCCGCCGGTAGACAAGCATATTGCCGTGTATATTCTCCTTTTGCAGATAACACATATCCACGAAAGCCATACCACGCGTATAAAGGCTGAACATGAACAGGTCGCGCGAAAGTTCCAGGTGCCTGTGCCTGCCTTTGAGGTCAGCTCCGGCTATCCGGTTGATTTCCTTTTTGGTGATGGCACGCTTGGGTGTCTTGCTGCCTTTTAGCTTAATCCGGCGGAACGGGTTGTGCGCGGAGCGGACATACCCCTCATCATAGGCCTTGTTATAAACGGCACGCAACTGTTTGACATAGAAGGTGGCCGTATTGGGGCTGTTGCCCTGACGGGCCCGGCTATCTATAAATGACCCGATCATCTTTGAGGTTATGTCGTCCGTAGACAAGTCGCGACTTCCCAGATAATGTTCAAAAGCATTTACAGCACTGCGATAATTAGCCGCCGTGCCGTCCTTTCCTAAAGAAATTAACTCGTTAATTCTGTATGCTGCATAAGTAAAGAAGCAGCCCATGTCATTCCGGTTTTTGAACGCTTGGACAAGGTCCGGCGTAGTATATTCGCCACGGCTTTCAAGCGAATCCCGGATAATTCCCAGCTCCTCCTTTATATAATTCAGATATTCATTGACCTCCCGGATATAAGAAACCCTCTCTTTACCACGATTTTTGGATATAGCCGTTTCCGAACAAATCTCAAATTCTTCGGGGCGCAGGCGGTAAGGTGTATAAACCTCGCGTTTCACCCGTTCATGGATGACCCGAATGACAAGCGGGTACATGCCGTCGCTGCCTAACCGCGAACAGTTAAGCCTTGCTTTGATTGTTGTCATCTTCTTCTTTTGTTTAAAAGTTAATATTCTTTTTTTCTCAAAAGTATAACAACAATCGGCATTCCTTTGTCTTACCCCACTTTGGTACATCACCTGCCTTTTGTTAATTTTGATTTTTATTCGGCAAAATTATCCATACGTTTCCATGCCACGAATTTTACCGGCAAAAAAATACGGCTGCAAAAGGCTGCATTTTTCCCCTTTTGACGTAGGCTGCAAAAGGCTGCATACTTTAAACGACTGAAAATCAGCATAGGCTGCAAAAGGCTGCATGTCGCATTCATTGCCACTCCCGGCATCCGCACGGAGCGCGTACCTAAAAAATGTCTCCATTACATCATATTTATCAACCGGTTTTCCCTGTTCCAAAAGAAGACCCTGGTATATAATGAGAGCGCAGGAACAAGTGAAATGTTACCGCTTTGAGGCTCTCGACTGCCCATACAAGATAACAAACACTTTCCCCGCGCCCATGGAGTATATATAGTTGATATATACAACAAAGACACCGGCGTCCAGTAGTTTATTAACCCTTGTATTGAAATTGTCGAGATTTCAAAGCGGGATAATTACATTTACGCTCAGTAACCAAAAAACAGCGTGAAAACAACGCATTGCTATCACGCTGTAAAAATAGAGATAAATATCCGGATTTGCAAAGAAACAGGGCGATTACCAAACAGCGGTTTTTCGCATTGCTTTAATTATAGTTACATTACGTATAAAGACCTGGAATTTGCAAAAGCAATCCATGCTAACATAATTTACATAAATAGTAATAAATTAATTAACCCTATTTTTATACTATATATTAAACTAACCGAAACATTATAAAGCACATATTCTGATTATCTATTTTTACTATTTTATTTTAAATCAGAAAACTTTATTAACAATGAATTTATTCAACATTATCGAGTGCTATAGAAAATACTTTCCCAACGGTTACAAGCATTTATTTTCAAAATTGCAGGAAGCAAAATCTCCGGAAGAGAAGGCACGGATTTATGTCAATATCTGCACGATGGTTTTCTTCTTCATAGGGTTGATTTACGACATGGCGAGCTATATGTTTCTTGAATCCTACTTTCCGGCAGCGGTGAACATGGTATCTCTACTGGTCTTTGCCGCTTCGGCGTATTCATATCAACAAGGGAAACTCACTACGTACGGCATGCTTGCCCTGTTATTGTTCACCGTCCAGCTGAATGTTTCCATTTCTATATTTTACCATTTCACCATAGAGGAGCAGAAACGCGACTTTACCCTGTACCACGACCTGTTTATCGGATTTCTGGCTTGCATACTCGCCGCGCTGACACTTGAAAAGAAATATGTGCATCTTCTCTATACCCTTCCATTGTCCTCGCTGGCTTCGGCCCTGGCCGTCACTTCGCCGGTTTCGCTATTGGAGAACTTTCCCAGCCTGTGCCTGGCATACATATCCCCACCGGTGTTTGTAGCGCACATACGTATGTATTTATGGGATGCCTTCAGGCAAAGAGAGCGTCTTATGAAAGAAAGGCAGGCGCTTTACCGTTTCATGGGGATGAATGAACAACAATGGAACCTGATGATAGAAGTGGTACAGGCACCCCGGGGGCCGCGTGAACAGACGGAACAGTTGTTTAAAATGATGCAGGATGCCATCAGCAACCAATTGGTGATAAGGGCTAAACGGTTACTGGTCAGCGAAGAGTTATTAGGAGAGGTGAATGAGAAAAAGGAATTGTGCCTGACAGCGAACGAAGTTCATCTATGCAGCCTGATACTGGAAGACAAAACGGTCACGGAAATCAGCCATATACTATACATCAATGAATCCAGCGTCAGGGCGAACCGCTCGCGTATCCGCAAGAAACTGGGACTCAAAAAGAGCGATAATCTGAAGGCGTATCTGGGAAAACTGGTGGCGGAGGTGAAGAATGGTTCTTGATTTTTCAGGAAATAAAGGCGGGGTTATAAAAAGTTTATCTATATTTGCAGCCGATAGGAGCAAATGGCAGACGCTTTTGTTTTAAAGCGGACTATCATGATGCAGATATTTTCCAAACGACACGCTTTCCGCTTCCGGGAGGGCAAAGACAGGTTTCTCGTTTCCGGGACACTCTTTTTACTGTTACTTTTATTCAATCCTTATCATTCACAGGCACAACGTGTGGCTGTGAGAACCAACCTCGTGCAATGGGGCGTCGCTTCACCGAACCTGGGACTGGAATTTGCGTTGGGCGAAAGGTTCACCCTGGAGTGTACCGCCGGGGCAAGTCCCGTTCGCCTGAGAGATACGTGGTATTTCAAGCACCTGCATTTACAGCCCGAACTCAAATATTGGTTCGGGACACTGATGGCGGGCCATTATATCGGCGCCACCGCCTTTTTCTCCACTTTCGACCTGGGTATGGGAAAGCGTGCCGCGTTCGGCGATGCTTATGCTTTCGGAGCGACATACGGTTACCAATGGATTCTTTCAAGAAGATGGAACATAGAACTGGCTGCCGGCCTGGGAGCCATCCGCCACCGCACGGTACGCTATGTGCCCGGCACCGCCCACGGCCGGCCCAACCAGTCGGGCTGGTCTATAGCTCCCGTCAAACTGGGTGTCTCCTTTGTATATATACTCAAATAATCAATTAAAATAACTACGATGAAACTGATACGGAAAATACTATGGGTTGTGGCCTGTTTATTCGCCGTCCTGCCCTCGTTCGGACAGAACCCCAAGATGGAGATTACCGGAACGGTGATGGATGATGACGGGCAACCCGCCATGTCCATCGTGATAAGGGACAAGACGGAGAACGGAGAGGTATATGGAATTACGGACTACGACGGTAATTTCAAAATTAAGGCGGACCCTACCACCAGCCTCCACCTTTCGGGGTTGACGTATGCGCCGAAAGTGGTGAAGCTCAAAGGGAAGCAGCATATCAATGTGGTGATGTCCTTCGACACGCAACAACTGGACGAGGTGGTGGTGGTAGCCAAAAGGATTACCAACAAGCTGGCACCGGAACCTACCGACATAGAGATTATAGGCAACCAGTATATTATCCACCCGAAAGTGAAGATTCCCAAGGAGATGTTCAAGCCCAACAGCCGGGTGATCGTTCAGCCGATGCTGGTAAACATGACACGGAACACGCAAAAGCTGTTCCGCCCGGCAGTGGTGACGGGAAAGGAATATGCCATCACGCTGGAACGCATGATGGAGTTCGACCTCTCGCAGGACCCGCTGCACCCTTACTACGAGAAGAGCAAACGGGTGGACGGCAACGAGGTGATAGCCTATGTAGACTCGTTGTATCTGGACGACCCGGATGACGAGTGCCGTTGCGACATCTTCATGTATCTGGTGAATTACCGGAAAACGACTTATCAGGACACGGTAGTGATAGCCAAAGGGACGATCAACCCGATGCGGTTCTTTGACTTCAATATCGGAGCAAAGAAGATAACGGACGAGAAATATGTTCCCCGCCCGAAAAAGCAATTGCGCGGGGACAAGGGACAGGTGAACCTGACATTCCTTATCAATACTGCCAAGATAGACGATTCGGACCCGAACAATGCCAGGGAACTGGATATAATGCGGGACAGGCTCTCTCATGTGGACAATGACCCGAACGCCGAGTTTATGGCATTCAGCGTTACGGCTATTTCCTCACCGGAAGGCCCTTACCAGAGTAACCTGAAACTGGCATGGAAACGTGTGGCTACGGCTAAAGAGACGATCCTGAAATTCCTGAACCCGGGAACGGTGATGGCCATGAGGGACAGCATCAGCATGGACGCACGGGTAGATACCTGGGAAAGCGTTGCCGCGCTGATGGAGAAGGACTCGGTTTCCGCCGATGGTGTGCGGGAAGCCATAGAGCATTATCCGAACAATATGGAAGCCCAGTACCGGCAGATACTGCGCTTGCCGAATTACCGGAGCGTGATTTTCAGCAATTATCTGAGCAGGCTCCGGCGGGTGGAATACAGTTTCAGCTACTCGGTGATGAGATTGCTGAACGATGAGGAAATACGGCAGATGTATGAGAAGAATTACAAAGACCTTGTGCAATATGAGTTCTGGCGGATGTACGTCAATGCCAAGACGGTGGAGCAGCGGGAGAAACTCTGCCGGCAGGCGCTGGAGGTTTATCCGAAGTTCATGCTGATGGCCAACGAGCTGGCGGTGATACTGATTGACCGGAAGGAACCGGACGTGGCTCTGCTGGAACCGTTCATCACTGACAAAGCGCCGCAGGAACTGCTTTGCAACCAGATTATCGCTCTACTGGGCGAAAAGGACTATGTACGTGCGGACTCGGTAGCTTCGATGCTAATGGACAGCCCGGTAACGGCGGATGTGAAGGCACTTGCCGGAGCGTACAACGGAAACTTCCAGGCGGCATACGACCACTTTGCCTCTCGTGGGGGTACGAACGAGGTGGTGCTGCTGCTTGCGCTGAAACGGAATGAAGAGGCTTTTGACAAGACGGATGAGCTGCCGGACGAAGCACTGACTTACTATCTGCGTGCGGTAGCCGCCAACAGGCTGGATAAGATTACGGATGCCTTTGCCAATCTGAAGAAGGCGTTTGCGGCTGACCCGAAACTGAAGGATGTGGCGCGGATAGACGGTGACGTGACAGACATGCTGCAACAACTGGAGGATGAGGAAAAGGAGAAGGCGGAACAGGCTAAACTGGCAAAGGAGAAAAATAACAAAGAGCCCGAACCGGAGCCGGAGTCCGTGGAAAGCAACGAGGCTGCTCCGGTAGAAGAGGTGACGGATTCTTCCCTGTCGATAGGAATCACTTCTACCCAAATAGACGATAAGCCGAAGAAAGAGAAAGTGAAGAAACCGAAGAAGGCGAAGAAGGTAAAGAAAGAAAAGACGAAAAAGGAGAAGCCGGGAAAAGGGGAAGAACTGCCGGACAGTCCGGTAACCGGGACAGATAGCAAACGCATGGAGTTGAAAGCGATTACAGACTCTACCGGTGTCTTCACTCCGGTTGCCGTGACTGACACGGTTGCCACCGAAGCGCCCGCAATCAGCCGGGCGGAAAGGAAACGGAAGATGGGGAACGCCAAGGAAAAAAATAACGAAAAGAAAAAGGAAAACGATGGAAGCAAAACCGAATAAGACAAGTATCGGCCGGATAGCCGTTCTGCTTTTGATGTGCCTGCCTGTGGGCATGATAGCGCAGGAACAGAAAAAAGACACGATTCAACGGAAAGAAAACATCAAGGCATCCGAATATATGATACCCAAGCGCCGGGGGGCGGACAAGTTCCTATCGAAGAAGGGTACGGAGCATCTGTTCTTCTCGGCGGGCGCAGGCATGACAAGGCTCTTCGACATGGGCAGCGGTTTTGCGGCTCACGGGCCTAAGGCTTCACTGTACGTGGGAAACTGGATGACGCCTGTCATCGGTTTCCGTGCCGGAGTGGATTACAGTATGTGGAGAGGAAATACGGCCACCAACCTGATCGGGGGAAGTGTGGACTATCTGATTAATATCAGCGCATTTGCGGCACGGTATAATCCAAGGCGTGTGTTCGAGGTGATAGCCATCGGCGGTATCAGCTATCAGGCGACTATGAAAACAGGCATGGAGACGATACATTCCTACGGGCTGCACGGCAGCCTGCAAGGGAAATTCAACGTGTCACCGGCATTCAACCTTTTCATCGAGCCGCAACTGGGATTGTATCCCGACCGGGTGGATAACCACTTTTCATGGAGACGCTATGACGTGACTGCCTCCATGATGCTGGGTATCACCTACAAACCTTCGGGATTCAGCCAGTCACGAATGCTGCACAACGGCTTTGCTTCGATTGCGGCAGGAACCGGAAATACGGGGAACGTGCTGGTGAATACGGAATTTGCGCTGGGAAAATGGTTCGGAAAGTCGCAGATAAACGGCATAAGGATTTCGGCAGGAAGCAGCACGGCATTTCTGGATAACGACGACGGCGGAGCAAACCGGGATTTCAACGTGAACCTGTGCGCAGATTATCTCTGCAACCTGACCACGTTATTCTCCGACCGCAAGAGCCGGGTATTTGACTTATTGTTCATTGGAGGCGTCGGAAGCTATTTCCCTGGCGCGGAAGCGAACACGCCCATCGTGCTGAACGGACGTTTCGGATTTCAAGGACAAATGCGGCTGTCCGAGCACATGGGCGTATGGGTGGAACCGAGAATCAACCTCTTCAAGGACAAAAGCTACCGGGCGGACTTGCAGGAGCCCATACGGGGGACGATAGGCGTAATGATAGGAACGAGCTATAAATTTTAATGAGAAAATGAGGAAAACAAAAGTAAATATCTTGAAAAGGGAGATTATTGCAAGAGTCTGCAAAAGAACGAAGTGCAAGAGGAAGGATGCCAAGGATATTATAAATGCCTATACGGACATAATAGTTGAAGAGTTGAAGGGGAAACATTCTTTCAGAATAGAACATCTGGGGATATTGCGATATGTGCATTCCCTGCCACGAAACGGCTTTAATCCCATCAAGCAACAGAATGAAGTTTTCAAAGGTAAAAATAAAATAAAGTTTATCCCTTCGAGGACGTTGGACAAGGCGTTGAACGTGCCGGAGGAAAGCTGAAGAGCCCTTATATTTCCCACGAAATATAAATCGGGACTGCTACGAACCGTTGCGAAACGCTTGCAGTCCATTTCCCTATAGGTACGCTTATATTGTGAAATATGGGAATGCTTGATTATTGAAAAAGCCCTTGTTTCATTTTGGGCAGGGGCTTTGTTTTTTTTCTTTGTAAAGAATAGATAATATTTGTGTGGTATATTATGGTTATCGCCAAGTGAGGCAAGGCCAATATATTGTTTGTTTTGTTAAAAGCTACCTGATGTGTTGCGAAATACTTGTAGCTTTCCCTATCCCCTGCCGATACCGGCGGGGGATTCTGTTTTAATTCTTACGCACCGGGTGTACATGTATCTCTACACGTTTATCATCAAGAATGCGTTTCATGGCTCTCCAGACGGGCATGTCTTCAATGCCCGCTATCTTCAATGCCTCCAAAATCATGGTATTCTCCACCAGCCGGAGATATTCATCTTCGGAAACGGGAATGCGCTTGTCTTCGTGGGTCTTGAGCCTTGCCATAAGAGGATAATTTATATGGGGGATTTTTGGGAGGACTGCCTGTTTTCATAAACCGGATGTCCTTGGTCAGAAACAAATAAATATAAAAATCTTCTATTTTTTTCTATACTTGCCAGTTTCACCACTTCATTTCTTGCCGGAATCGGCGGGAATTTCTCCCCATCCGGCATTCTTCCAGTGAATAATCCGTACAGTATCCACCTGTACGGACATGATTTTGAGAAAGCATTCGGCACGCAACAGGTCTGTTACGGACTTTTTGGAAGCCGTCTTTTTGTGTAGGACGGCTACCGGAGGTCATAGCCGTCTTCTTCCATTTGGCGGATCAGTTCGTCGGCACGGTCGAGGAAGTCTGAAATGACACCGTTCAGGTTGGCTATGTCATTGCGTTTGTTGAGAATCTCCAATACTCCCTCCTTGGTGCGGCTGGAGGATGTCTTGCCTTTAAGCGGGTCGAAGTATATGGTCTTATAGTTTTTCTTGCCACCAAAATTGATGACTACGCGGTATTCCTTCTTGGGAACAATAAATGACTCTATGGTAACCTCGGATAATACCTGGACGGCGGAAGTCACCACGTACCCGTTTTTACCCTTGTGCATGGGTTTGAGTTCTACTTCATACAGGGTATTGGGGAGGATACTTCCCTTGAGTTCTTCTGCAAGGATACAGATTCTTTTTCCATAAACGGAGTCCTCGCGAACCCCTTTCAGTTTGTTGTCTTTCGTTTTGGATACAAATCCGATCAGTTCGCCAGTCTTTTCAGACTTAACAAACTTCAGTTGTGTCTTTTCAATCATTATTTCCTATCTCATAGGTTCAATCTGTTTTCTTTCAATTTACAATCTGTATTCTTTCAATTCACTTGTTTGAGCAAACAAAATTAGGGCTTTGAATCCGGTTTTCCAAATAATCGGGGAGATTATTTTCCGGCTCCAAAGCCCTGTATAGATAGGTATTTAACAGTAATTAGCGCACTCTTTGAGACTTGGAAAAGTGGGCGAAACGCTCGTCTTTTTCAGAGGTGTCATACGGAAATTCGCACTTCCAGTAACGACAGACTCTCTCCTCGGGCAAAGTTCTGTAATACACATCGTTATGGTCTATCCACTGTACCCCCTGCTCGGTGTTCAGATCTATATATCCTGCACTGTCGGGAATCTTGGGGTTGGGACCGGCATACAGATTGCACTTGTCGTGCCCTTCCACAAATATACAGTGAATTTCTATAACGAGACTTTATTGAAAAAGATGGAGATAGACATGTACTTTCCAATCTCATTTCCAAACTCTGGTTCAAAAAGGAATATTATAAGTAAAGAGCAACATTTATTTCTATTTTCAACAAGTTTTATTCACATCATTCACTATATTTGCATAGTTTATCTTTCCATTTAATGCAAAAAAGGAGCAAATGACTACAAATTTAAACGAGACCTTTGCCGCTGTACAAGTAGCAAGTCGGGAATTAGCCCTACTGAATGATGATGTCATCAATCAGATTTTAAATGCAGTAGCTGACGCAGCAATTGCAGAAACACCTTTCATTCTTTCAGAGAACGAAAAAGACCTCGCACGGATGGACAAAAATGATCCGAAGTACGATCGGTTGAAACTGACGGAAGAACGTTTGAAAGGTATTGCCGCAGATACACGCAATGTAGCAACACTCCCCTCTCCTTTGGGTAAAGTGCTGAAAGAGAGTGTTCGTCCCAATGGAATGAAGTTGACGAAAGTCAGCGTTCCTTTCGGAGTCATAGGAATCATTTATGAAGCGCGCCCCAATGTTAGCTTTGATGTTTTCTCCCTTTGTCTGAAGAGCGGAAATGCCTGCATATTGAAAGGAGGAAGTGACGCCGATTGTTCCAACCGGGCCATCATCAGTGTGATTCACAAAGTATTGAAAAAGTTCAAAATCAATCCGCACATTGTAGAATTACTTCCGGCTGATAGAGAGGCTACGGCAGCATTACTGAATGCTGTGGGCTACGTAGACTTGATTATCCCCAGAGGCAGCAGCAGTCTTATTCATTTCGTACGCGAGAATGCAAGGATTCCTGTCATTGAAACAGGAGCAGGTATCTGTCACACTTACTTCGATGAATTTGGAGATACAAACAAGGGAGCAGACATTATTCATAATGCAAAGACACGTAGAGTTAGCGTATGTAATGCATTGGACTGCACCATTATACATGAGAAGAGACTGACCGACCTCCCTCTGCTTTGCAAGAAACTAAAAGACAGCCATGTCATTATTTATGCTGATCCGCAAGCTTACCAGGCATTGGAAGGCCACTATCCTGCCGAGCTTCTGGAACACGCAAAAACAGAAAGCTTCGGCACGGAGTTTCTGGATTATAAAATGGCTGTCAAGACTGTAAAGAGCTTCGAAGATGCCTTAGGACATATTCAGGAAAACAGTTCTAAACATAGCGAGTGTATTGTTACCGAGAACGGGGAACGTGCAGCCTTATTCACCAGAATCGTGGACGCAGCTTGCGTATACACCAATGTGTCTACCGCTTTCACTGACGGGGCACAATTCGGATTAGGAGCCGAAATCGGAATTAGCACGCAAAAACTACACGCACGCGGTCCGATGGGACTGGAAGAAATCACTTCTTACAAATGGGTCATTGAAGGAGATGGACAAACGAGAAGAAATTAAAAATTGAGACTATACCTATATGTTAGAAATCAAACAAGGTTTTGAGCGAAGCTAATTAAGAATTAAAAAATAAATGATATGAAGAAATTTACTTGTGTACAGGACATTGGCGATTTAAAATCAGCCCTTGCAGAAGCATTCGAAATCAAAAAAGACCGCTTCAAATATGTAGAACTGGGACGAAACAAGACTTTAATGATGATCTTCTTCAACTCTAGTTTACGTACCCGCCTTAGCACACAGAAAGCTGCACTCAATCTAGGAATGAATGTCATGGTGCTGGATATCAATCAAGGTGCATGGAAATTGGAAACTGAACGTGGTGTAATTATGGATGGAGATAAACCGGAACATATATTAGAAGCCATTCCGGTGATGGGATGCTACTGTGATATCATTGGAGTACGCTCTTTTGCCCGTTTTGAAGACCGTGACTTTGACTATCAGGAAACTATTATCAATCAATTCATCCAATACTCCGGACGTCCTGTATTCTCAATGGAAGCGGCAACACGCCACCCTTTGCAGAGTTTTGCCGACCTGATTACCATTGAAGAATACAAGAAAACAGCACGTCCAAAAGTGGTTATGACTTGGGCTCCGCATCCACGTCCATTGCCGCAGGCTGTTCCTAATTCCTTTGCCGAATGGATGAATGCAACGGATTACGAATTTGTCATCACTCATCCCGAAGGTTATGAGCTTGATCCGCAATTTGTAGGTAATGCAAAAGTAGAATATGACCAGATGAAGGCTTTCGAAGGAGCCGACTTCATATATGCCAAGAACTGGGCTGCTTATTCTGGCGACAACTATGGACAGATATTAAGCAAAGATCGTGATTGGACTGTCAGCGACCGCCAAATGGCAGTTACCAACAATGCTTATTTCATGCATTGTCTTCCGGTTCGTAGAAATATGATTGTGACAGACGATGTCATTGAAAGTCCGCAATCTATTGTGATTCCGGAAGCTGCCAACCGTGAAATCTCGGCAACTGTCGTTCTGAAAAGATTATTGGAAGGACTGAAATAACAAAAAAAATAAAGTGCTGATAAATCAATCAGCACTTTATTTCTCTATTTCTTTACCTGCTTCCTGCCAGGAATTAAATCCCTTATCAAGCTCAAAGACTTTATATCCCTTCTCGCTCAAAATTGCCGCAGCCTTCTTACTTCGTTTTCCACTACGACAATATACAGCCACCGGTTTGTCTTTTTGCAACAAAGAATCAGCCATTGAAGCAAAAGAGTCATCCATCACATTGATGTTGATCGTCTTCGTGATATGCCCCTCCGAATATTCCGCAAGTGTACGAACATCCAGACGTTGTATATCCTCATTCTGAATAAGAGAATCAAACTCCTCTACATTCATTGATTGAAAATCACCTTTCTGCTGACAAGAGAAAAGGGAAGAGAGAAATAAAAATATTCCCACGATTAATTGATTCAATTTAAACATATACACTCCATTATTCAATTCTGTCCCGGAGTATAGTCAAACCCGGGATCACAGTACTTACCAGATTCTATCGGAGAGCCATCCTTATCGTACGTATAATATTTAAACTTAATCTTTATCGTCCGACCCGGATGCTCCTCATCAATATATTGCGCCAAAGGAACAGAAATGTAAGCACGCCGATTATAGTATTCTCCATCACTGTTCGCATCATGGTATAACAACATATTCACAATACCATTTGTTTTAAGTTCGGACACATCTTCCACTATACCGAAAACATGCCCCTTACCTATACTGACCTTGAGATTCAAAATCATATTCAGATAATCCCTTCCGAGCCAGATACTGACCATCTCTACCGGATCTAGCTTTATTCCGTCCTTGTAAACCGGATCATCTTCCGGTTTAGGCACTGGTGTTATAAGCGATTGCAAAGAATATATAGTAGCGGTGTTCTCACCGGAAAGTACCTCATAGTTACTCATTACACGTCTGGAAGTGTTTGGAGAGATAGTAGAACCCGTACGGTCTTCCGAAACAGTCAAGACTTCTCCCTTATCAGGAATAAGCGTTTGTATGCGACCGTCTTCTCCAGCCTCCACAGTCACAAATTCCAGTTTCACCGAAGGATAATAATAGTCATCATCTCCACAGGCAGTCATCAGGAAAAGCAATCCCCACAACCAAACAACATGTAATTTTCTTCTTTTCATCGGCAAGCTGCTAAATAATTAACTAACGGATTGGAATACATTAATAACAACTTCTCACGCAAAAAGTCTTCATCCTTATTCGGAATCTTGATCTTTGCCAATTGTTGTTCAATATAGTTCATAAACTGCTGTTTCTCTTCTTCCGTGTAATTGGACACGAATTCCGTTGTGCTATTCAGCCAATCATACGCCACATAATTTCCCGGATATATCCGATAATTACGATGGATGCGGCGATCAAGACAGGCAGAAATACGGGCAAACAAATCCGGTTTCGGCAACGAACGGTCCAAGTCTTGCAAGTCATCATTCAGGCAAGGAGCAACCTGAAAATGTACCCTGCCTTTATATCCGAAAAGACCAGTCTGCATATTAATCAAATCATCCTGTGTCGTCTTTTTATATCCTTCGATGTCCCTCTTCAACTGAAACTCTTGCGCTTTCAGAAAATCACACGGATCATATTCGTATGAAATAGCAAGAGGAGCAATATTCATTTCCATCAGGCGGTCTATCAAATCGCCTTCACCTCCCATTGCCAACATTTTCAATACACTGTCTTGTGTACGGTCATTCGAATCTTTTGCACGTCCTTCACGCTGCGCAATCCAAATAGACTGATTCTTCTCTGAAATGGTGTAATGCATATAACGGGACATACGCGCTGAAGATTCCAACATCTGCCGCATAGTCAACGCCCGCTGTACAATAAATGATTTATTGACACGCACCAGTTTCTTAATCCAGGGATAAATAAGCAAATTGTCGCCAATCGCAATTTCTACCGTATCCATTCCCTGGTCAATCAGCAAAATAGAGAGAAAGCCCGAATCAAGAATAATGTCTCTATGATTCGATATATACGTATAAGCTTTGCTTTTATCCGGTATGGCGGTATGATCCAGTGTCAGTCCGGCAGTATGATCTGCCGCTATCTTCCACAAAATGCCATAGCAAAATGCCTCCTGAAAATCAAGCTTAGTCTTACAGGCACGCATCTTTTGCGCCAGAAGTTCAAATGGAACGTTCGGTATAGCACCGGTAGCAGCTTTCTGAAAAGCCGGATCGGCAATCAGTTCCTCAAAGATTTGAGGAAGTTCCTCATCATTGTAAGGACGAATTTCATTAAACTCTGTCAGATCCATAAGTCTCAAGTATTATGTGCTCAAGTATTAAGTAATAAGTATAAAGTATTAGACTGCGTACAAACCGCATGGTTAATACTTGATACTTGATACTTAATACTTAAAACTTGTTTTCAATAATATCAGTCATCACATCCTTTATATCCAGTCCGGCTGCACGCACTTGCTGGGGAATAAAACTGGTAGTAGTCATTCCCGGAGTAGTGTTTACTTCGAGAAGATTCAGTTTTTCACCGGCAGTTATAATGTAATCTACACGGATAATACCGGAACAACCTAATATATCATAGATAGCTGAAGTCAGCATCTGTACGCGTTTGGTCAATTCATCCGAGATACGCGCAGGAGTGATTTCATCTACCTGTCCATTATATTTAGCATCATAATCAAAGAACTCATTGTGCGTCACTACTTCCGTAGGCGGAAAGATCACCGTCTTCTCTTTTGTCTTATAACAGCCGCAAGTCAGTTCCGTTCCGTCCATAAACGCTTCAACAATCACCTCTTCCGCTTCTCCGAAAGCTTTAACAATGGCCGGTTGTATTTGTTCTTTTGTCTTCACTTTCGTAACCCCGAAACTCGAACCTCCCAAACTAGGCTTGATAAAACAAGGCAGGCCGATCTTTTCCACTACTTCGTCGTCAGAAACCGATTGTCCCCGGCGCAGCAACAGTGATTCGGCAATGCGCACCCCGAAAGCTTTCAGATATTGATTGCAGGTAAACTTGTCATAAGTAATGGCAGCCGCCAACACTCCACAACAGGAATACGGAATACGCATCATATCAAAATAGCCTTGCAGCCTGCCATCCTCACCCGGCGTACCATGGATGGTGATATAAGCAAAGTCGAATACAACCTTTTCCGTTCCGTTCATAAAACTAAAGTCATTTCTATCCACCGGCACTTTGTTTCCGTCCGGTAATTGTACTTCCCAGCGACGGCCTTCCATCTCCACGATATACAAATTATACTTTTCCTTATCAATAAAGGAATAAATACCCTGTGCGCTACGCAGGGAAACTACGATTTCAGAGGTATCTCCTCCTGCTACGATAGCGATGTTGCGTTTCATTCTAATTCTCTATTACTTATATAGCCTCTCCACTTCTCGATAAGCCGGGTCATGTCATCCGGAAGTTCGGAAGTAAAATACATCTCTTCACCTGTGACGGGATGCACAAACCCCAACGTCATAGCATGCAAAGCCTGTCGGGGACAAGTGTCAAAGCAATTATTTACAAACTGTTTGTATTTACTAAAATGGGTTCCTTTCAGTATCTCATGACCGCCATAGCGTTCGTCATTGAACAGCACATGACCGATATGTTTCATGTGGACACGAATCTGATGAGTACGTCCTGTCTCAAGTATACATTCCACAAGGGTTACGTATCCCAGTCTTTCCAGTACGCGGTAGTGTGTAACGGCATGTTTGCCCACTGTCGGATCGGACATCACCGCCATTTGCATCCGGTCTCTCGGATTACGGGCAATATTACCGACAATCGTTCCTTCATCCTGTTCCACAACACCCCACACCAAAGCACGATATTTGCGTTTGGTAGTCTTATTAAAGAATTGAATTCCCAAATTTGTTTTGGCATCCGGTGTCTTGGCAATCACCAGTAAGCCTGAAGTATCTTTATCGATGCGATGAACAAGTCCCACGTGCGGGTCATTGGCATCATAATCCGGTATATCCTTCATGTGCCAAGCCAGCGCATTGACCAGCGTGCCGTGATAGTTTCCGTGTCCCGGATGCACGACCAATCCCGCCGGTTTATTCACAACCATCAGATAAGGATCTTCATAAACGATAGTAAGGGGAATATTTTCAGGAATAATTTCATTTTCATAACGGGGACGGTCCATCATCACTGTAATGACATCCAGCGGTTTCACTTTGTAGCTACTCTTCACCGGTTTGCCATTGGCCATAACGAATCCATCTTCGGCAGCTTTCTGAATACGGTTGCGCGAAGCATTGACAATACGTTCGAACAGATATTTGTCGACTCTGACCATCGCCTGCCCCTTGTCTACAACCACGCGGAAGTGCTCGTAAAGCTGTGATTCGTCACCGACAGGTTCTATATCATCCAAATCATTCTCCAGTTCATCCGGAAGTTCTTCCTCTATCATGCGAGTCCGTTTCTGTTATTTATCTATTAAAACCAACTATCATCTTGGGCAGATGATGATTCCGACGTAACCGGCTTCTCCGTATCCACGAAAACTTCGACCGAGTCCTCTTCTTCCGACATATCACCGGAGCCGTCTCCTACCATCAATGTCAAAGAAGCTCCCAAAGGAATCTTTTCTCCGGCAGCCAACTGACGTCCCTGATATTTCACACCGTACACCCAGTCTTTCTCACCATTTACCAATTGAATCTGATTCAGTTTAAAACCGGCATTCAGTAACTTAGCCTGTGCCTGCCGGAGCGAGCTGTTGTCCGCCACATCAGGAATGGCACGTAAAGGGACATCCAGTGTATTAACAGTCAGGTATACCGTACGTCCTTCCTTCACTTTCTCACCGGCTCCCGGTTTCAGTTCAAGAATGATACCCGCTGCTTTATCCTTGACATATTTAGTATCGGAAATCACATATACCAGACCGTGATTCCGGAACATCTTCGTAGCTTCTTCCACTGTCATTCCTTTCACATCGGGAACTACCACGCTTTCACCATGATGTGTATGTATATCAAGCCATTTCAACACACCAAATATCATCACTATCACCACCACAATCATGGCGATAATATTCACCCAGAAATATTTATTGTTTTTAAAAGAAAAGAATTCTTTAATAGTCATACGCATTGCTGTTAATATGCGCCAAAGATACGACAAAATAGTTGAACTTTTAAAAAGTAGGCGATGAAAAATGTCCCTACCTATTATGCAAGGACACTTATCATCACCAGAATTGCTGCAACTATAATCCCCACTCTTATAGATTTCAACAACCTTATTATAATGATACGGGATTTCAAGTCCCGGATATACTCTACCATCGCATATGTTCGTTTATGAGTTTTATTTAATCTCACAAAGAAAAGCAAAAAGTCATAAACAAGAGCAAATAATATCGCTTTTTAACATACTATCCCCTTGAAAAACAGAGAAACAAAAAAGGCGAAGATTAAATTCTCCGCCTTTTTTGTTTCCTGATGACAAGTGATTATCACTTTTGTCCGTTGTACTCATCAGAAACAGTCAGTTTCTTTCTGCCTTTCGCACGACGAGCAGCTAATACTCTACGACCATTAGCCGATGCCATTCTCTCACGGAAACCGTGTTTGTTCTTTCTCTTTCTGTTAGAGGGTTGAAATGTTCTTTTCATTACTGTATCTTGTTTTTATGTTATTATTCTACGTAATCGGGCTGCAAAAATAGGCACTTTTTTTAAATTAACCAAGAGATAACTCATTTTTGCTCAAAAGTTTTTGTGTTTTTTACCGATTTAGATTACTTTTGCAGTCGAATTCCTGCGAAAACAATTAAATAACAATAATAGATTAAGAAAAATAGCAGTATGATTAATGCTCAAGACATCAAAAACGGAACTTGTATCCGTATGGACGGAAAGCTCTATTTCTGTATAGAATTCCTGCATGTAAAACCAGGTAAAGGTAACACTTTTATGCGTACTAAACTGAAAGATGTAGTTAGCGGATACGTTCTCGAACGCCGTTTCAACATCGGTGAAAAGTTGGAAGATGTACGTGTAGAACGTCGTCCATACCAATTTTTGTATAAAGAAGGAGAAGATTATATCTTTATGAACCAGGAAACATTCGACCAACATCCTATCGCTCACGATTTGATTAACGGCGTTGACTTCCTACTCGAAGGTATGATATTGGATGTGGTTTCCGATGCTTCTACAGAAACTGTACTTTATGCAGATATGCCAATCAAAGTGCAAATGAAAGTCACTTATACTGAACCAGGACTGAAAGGTGATACAGCTACTAACACACTGAAACCTGCAACTGTGGAATCAGGTGCAACAGTACGTGTTCCTTTGTTCATCAGCGAGGGTGAAACAATCGAAATCGATACTCGTGACGGTTCTTACGTAGGACGTGTGAAAGCATAATTTAAAAGAACATATAAAAATAGCCGGGAGTCTTTGGACTTCCGGCTATTTTTATATTCATACAGTTCTATTATTTATATCCTGCAGCTTTCGCAATTCTTTTAGGTATTTCTGTATTATCAATCTTCTCACCAAACAGTTGAGAACCTGCACCAATAGCAAATACAGGAACATAACCGGCAGAGTGTCCGCCACTTACCCATCCTATCATGGCTATTTCATCCATCACTTCCTTCGCACGTGCAGCCATCGGTTCGTTCTTAGAGTACATACTTTCAGCAAATACGACTTTATTCTTCACGAATGATTTCTCAAACTCATCACGCAACTTTTTTTCCTGTTCCCAAGAAATAGGGAATTGTTTCCAGAAGCCCATTTCTTCGCCAAGGAATGTTTTCATGTCCTCCCAAGTGACTTTATTGTCTTTTGATTTTCTCAATTCACTGATACGTTGTGAAAGTCCGTCAGTAGAATTTTTCTGATATTGCAATGCTTTCAGGTTCAACGCATATTTTCCCGTACCGAGCACGATACCACCTGTTTCATGATCTGCAGTGATCACAATCAGTGTTTCTTTCGGATGTTTCTTATAGAATTCATAAGCTACTTTGACAGCATTATCCATGTCTTTCACTTCGTTGAACACAGTAGCGGCGTCATTGGCGTGGCATGCCCAGTCAATTTTACCTCCTTCTACCATCAAGAAAAAGCCTTTATTATTACCTTTAGTAAGGAAGTCAATAGCACTTTCCGTAATTTGTGCCAATGTCAAATCATTCTCTTTGCGATCAATGGCATAAGGCAGACAAGAAGGATTGGCTCCTTCTTCCTGAATCAAGATCATCTTTTCTGCTTTTGCAGCTTTTGCCTTATAGTCATTGTAACCACGTGCTACTGTATATCCTGCTTCTTCAAAAATAGGGAAAATGCTCGGAGCTTCTTTCT
>ERZ507591.44-NODE-44-length-43033-cov-5.70601_pt1 | contig 43033 bp, 42 predicted proteins | sample MGYA00513434_ERZ507591 | MGnify/ENA metagenome assembly ERZ507591 | reverse complement strand
TGAAAGTTCAAAATACTGGCTGTCTGTTTTAAATGAACTGAAGAACCGGGGGGTAAAAGACATCCTCATCATCTGTGCGGACGGCCTTACGGGAATAAAGGAAGCCATAGCTGCCGCATTCCCCAAAACAGAATACCAGAGATGCATTTTCCACCAGGTAAGAAACACATTAAAATATGTTCCAGATAAAGACAGAAAGGCATTTACAGACTTTTCTTCATAGTCTCGGTGTGCAGAAAAAATCTAAAAATCAAACAAATCTTGCCACTTCCAGCCACTTCAGCTATAATAAAACAAAATGTTTTCCCGGCCTCATCTGCCCCATGACCATCAATTCACTTACGGAGGTAATCAATGGATCAAAATATCCCTCAAATCACTCAAAGTATTTCAAAAGAACTAAAACGGAATATCATCCGCGTTATAGAAGAAATGCAGCTTGAAGCCATGCCCTCCTTTATGCTGCCGGAACAGTTCACAGCGCTTCTCTTGACGAAGCTGCGGAATGAAAAGCGTCATCCACATCAAATCTGGAGCATAGATATTCCTATATTTGAAACCGACAGGGCATGGTTTGAAGAAATAGAAGCTGAAGTGCGCAGATGTAGTGAATATTGTCCTCAGCTCCATTTTTGGCAGGGACTGCGCCTGATCGATTCTCCACAGATACTTTCATCTATATGGGGGCTGGTTGTAGCTGCTGTTCAGGAATATCCGGAGGTTTCGGCATATGATCTTCGGCATTTAAGCAGCATGATGGATTTTATGCTGGACCAGGTATACAGAAAGGGAGATAAAAATTTGTTTTTTACTCCAAATATAATCGTTCGTCTTATGGTAGATATAGTAAGGCCAAAGTCCGGTACATTCTGGGATCCGGCCTGCGGGAGCGGTGCTTTCCTGGCACAGGCATATGCATTTGCAAAGGGAAATGAAAGCCTTGAATTATATGGGAATGATGTCAAGGCCCATATGATAAATCTTGCGGAAATCCGTCTGCTGTTTAGCGGGACGGATTTCCGCAAGATACATCTGGAATGCAGGGATGCATTTATTCAGGATGAATACAGTGAATCGGCATACTGGAATGATACAAGGAAATATGATTTTATACTGTCGAATCCCCCTGTATCCAGTGTAAATACGGCGCAGGCAGAGAAAAGAGGCTATCTTGTCCCTACAAAGAAACTGCATCTCCAGTTTTTACAGTTGATCATGGAGCATTTGAACCCAAATGGAAAAGCAGCTGTCCTTGTGAATGAAAATGTACTGTTCAGAGGCGGTGATGAGAGAAATATAAGGGAAGTCTTGGTGGAACATTTAGGACTTAGAACCGTGATATCCCTCCCAAAAGGAGTATTCGCTCCTTATACCAATGCAAAATCCTCCATACTTTTTTTCGGTGGAAGAGCAACAGAGAGTACACCTGTTTTTTTCTATGAATTTGAAACCGCGGAATTTTTGAAGGATACACATGAAATACAGATACCGGATATCTCAGATGCTGTTGAAAAGGAGGCATCATGTCAGGAATTATATGAAAAGTGGTCAGCGTCTATGGGGCGGGGCGTTTATAATGATTTTGAAATCTATACCCCTGAAAACTGGCCCTATAAAAACTGCTGGTTTGCGGAAAGACAGCTTTTGAGAGAGCATGACTATAACCTGGTGGCGGATCACTACAGACCAAGAAAAACAGAGGAAAAAGCAGAGTATTTAAACATCGGAGAGCTGTTGGATGAAATTCACCAACTGGAGAATGAATCATGCCGGATTTTAGAGGAACTGGCAGAACTGAGAGATAAATATGAAAGATAAAGACATGTGGAAATATGTTAGATTAAAGGATGCCGCTCGGCTGATGCTCGGAAAAACACCTCCGAAAAAGAATACGGAAAATTTTATAGTAAACGGGAGAAATGAAGAGGGAATCCCCTGGGTAAAGATAGAGGACATGAAGCGCAGAAAAATCAGCTGTACAAGAGAATATCTTTCCCGGACAGGAGCGGAACTTGGTAAGATTATTCCCAGGGGAGCTGTACTGCTGTCTGTAAATGGAACCATCGGTAAAGCTGCTATAGCAGGATGCGAGCTGGAGACAAATCAGCAGATCATGGCAATCGTGTGTAAGGAAGAGAGTGGTATTTTGCCGGAATATTTGTACTACTATCTGTTGTTTGCCAGAAAAACATTACAGAGTATGGCTTATCAGACGGTTTTGGAAAGATTAAGCACAAATACATTGGAACAGATTCTGATTCCTGTAGCTCCTGTAGAAGTGCAGAAATCCTGGATTCGTCAATTGGAACTTGTTGAGGATTACATATGGAAAAAAGAAGATTTATTGTCTGAAGTAAATAAAGCCCGAAGTTCAGGATGGATATTGGAAATCAATCTGATGAGAGCAGATTATACATTAAAAAAACTGCAGGAGACTACAAGCCGGATTATAGAAACGGCAGAGAAACTTCTGAGAGCATTGTTGGAAGAAATGTTCCAGGAAGCGGACAGAGAAAAATATTTCCGTTACAGAGATCAGGTCTTTCAGGAGCAGCAGCCCTGGGAAAGACTGGACACAAAACGCCGTGGGTTTGTGCAGCTGCAGTTATCAGACTTTCAGAAAAGGCTTTATCGGGAATTTTATAATGCGGGAAAACCGTCTGCAGTTCATGAAATATTGAAACATATGAAAGCGGAATATTCAGATTATCATATACAGGATGCAGTGACCTCTGTTGAAATTTTATTTCAATTAGGGCTATTGTCAAAAGAAACCTTCAAATTATATTATGACAGAAAAGATCCCGGGGAAGAGAATGAGGTAAAAGATGAGAACGGGGAGGCATTGGTAATAGATATCTGGAGCTGTGTTTCTTCTGCCCTATCAACCACATGAAATTAAAATGCAGAGGAAAATAAAGAGGAGTAGGGAATTATGAGATTGACCCATATACGCATATGCGGCTATAAACATCTGAAGAAAATAGAATTTAATATGTCGCAAAGCTCCGAAGAAGTGCCTGTGGATTTTTGTGTGGGTTTGAATGGAACTGGAAAATCCGCATTTTTAGAAGCGGTTGCTCTGATTTTTTCCAGAATAACACAAAATGAGCTGCCCGGATTTGATTTTGTACTTGGGTATTCTGTCTTTGAGAAGGGAAAAATTGTCCAGGTAGAGATAAGGCCTGAGAAAGAGTCAGGGAAGGGCCGTCTCCATATTACTGTAAATGGACAGGTATATTCTTCTTTTCTGGGAATTGAGCAGTATCTGCCTTACAAGATTATAACATATATTTCAGGTCCTAACAGCCAGATGAAACAGATGCTGCAAAAGGAAGCTGAAAATTCGATCATTAGTGATATATATGATGCCGGGACGCGGGAGGATGGAGAGCATGAGATTAAAGTCCTGCTGAATTACCTGAATCAGTTGCAGAAAAATCCCAGAATGTTGTATTTGAGCGAGGAGATGGCTTCTTTGATCTTTCTGGTGCTCTGTGCATGGAAACCGGGGCAGGATAATGGATATGCCATGTTTCGGGAGATGCTGTTGAAAAAACTGGGAGATAAATTCCGTCCTGTGGCTTTCAGTCTGGAGGCTGATGAAACCAGAATAGAAAGTGCTCTTTTTGAAGAACTGTTTTTGGAGGATGAAAAAGGAGAAAGTCAGCTTTATGACTGGAAGGTAAGTGATGGAGATACGATTAAAGCTGTTTATGAAATTTCGGGAGAAAGGGCGGAGTATTGTAATAAGGCCATATCACGTCGGTATTACAATCCTCTTCAGTTACTGCTGCTTCTTCTGCAGGCTAAGAATGCTTTGGCGCTGAAAGCGTGCCATGTGTTTTTCCATACAGAGACAGGAGCAGAATTACTGAATGAATGTGCCCTGAGTGACGGGGAACTGCTTTGGGTAGCCCGAATGGGGCTTGTATTGCTGTGCAGACAGGAGGAAACGGATAACTGCCTGTTTTTGTTTGATGAACCGGATATCCATTTAAATGAGAGTTGGAATGTAGATTTTGTGGCCAGCCTGCGGAAGTTTACACAATTAAATGGCAGGAGTATGCATCATGCTTTTTGGATTTCCACTCATTCCAGCCTGCTTCTCACAGATGCCCTGCCGGATCATGTATTTTTATTTGAAAGAGAGAAAGGAAATGTCTCTGCTAGAAAAATTCCGATATCCATGTTTGCTGCCAGCCGCAATGAAATATCAAAAACCATGTTTCAAAATGCTGCACAGATTGGAAACTATGCAGATAAAATATTGCAGGCCGCATTGCGAGAGGAAAATCCTGATAAACTGCTGCAGTATATTAATTGGTTAGGGGCCGGTATTGGACGTTTTCGGCTGATGGATAAATATTACAGTATAATGGAGAAACGAAATGTACCTGAAATTACAGAAGAGTTTTCTGAAGACGGAAATGGAGAAGATTAATCAAACCATTCTGCGTATTTTTGAGTGTATGGCAGATCATCGGAATCCGGATATCAATACATTGAAAACATTACTTAGTACAGACGAAAGCTGGGTGATCACATATTATCATTCTCAAAAGAGTCTGAAAAATGCAATGGACAGATTATTGGAGGAGCCTCAGTATGTGCGCAGGCAAATGTACAAGGTACTGAAACATGATATGGCGTTTGAAAAACATGCATCAGACAAAGATTTTGAATTTTGGGAAAAAGGGTTAAGCATTTCACAGCGAAATAAGATCAAAAGCCTGATGAATCATATTTATCAAAATATTTTTCAAAGAAATAAACTGTCTCTTTCTTTTGATAATTACAGGGATTCTTTATATAGTAATGATAGAAACACCATATGCCCTGTATGTCTGGGTCGTGTGAGAAATCTGCGGCGTTACGGGGAGGTCGACCATTACTTTCCAAAAAACCAATATCCTGCTCTGACTTTCCATCCTGTGAATTTGGCTGGTATATGCAGAGAGTGCAACAGCCCCAAGGTGAAAGGGAGCAAAGATCCATTAAAAAACGCGAATCTGGCAGAAGTTTATATTCCTTATCTGAGGGCAGCAGAAGAAGAATCCAGAATTGCTGTAATGGGCAGCGGAGGAGAGCGTGTGCTGGGTTTAAGACCTGTTTCAGACAATAAGCAGGCAGAGCAAAGAATCAAGAATTTTGATGATTTATTTGATTTAAGCTCACGCTGGACAATGCAGATGTATGACAAAATAAAAGAGGATTTTCTACTCACTGAGCACTGTAAGGATGAAGCAGAGGTGGAGGCAGACTTGGTGAAAATTGCAGGAGAAGAAAAAAGAAAGGCAGCTATGATGAAACAGTATGCTCTTGATGCAGCCTGCTCGGAATTTCTTGTCACAGAGGGAAAGCGCGCATTTATGGAGGAGTGGAAGAAAAGACAGGAAGAGAGGGAGAAGATGAGGAGTAAATAGAGAATAAGATGCAGAAAGACAGCGTCATCGGATTATAAATATCCGCTTAGACGCTATCTTTCAGTTGCACCTTTTCAAATTTAAATGTAAAATACTATAAAGATATCAGGAATAAATTATATCTAAGAGAGGAATCGCACATGAGCAATGCAGCGGAAACCGTTACTATAGACAACCTCTGGCAAGCAATTACATCCCACCAGGGAGAAACCTTCTACACAAAGAAAATGCTCCCCTTTACCTATACCATCAAAGGCGGCGAGATGTTCACAGACCGCAGAGAGCGCTCCATCACCAGGAGCACCTTTGAAAACGCATACAAAAAAATAAAAAATGCCCCCGACAAAATCACCGGCCCCAAAGCATTGAACATGTACGGCGCCCCATATGTATGGGCAGTTTTGGCAAAGGTGACAGATATTTGCCAATCATAACCGATACACTCCTATACCTTTAAAAATCATTTTACCATATAAAAATAAGCCAACAAACTCATAAGTGAGGTATTAAAAACCATGCCCGGCTACATCATCCACTTAACCGCAGCGAATTTTTTCCTAAATTCGCTGCCATTTTCACACCCGTTAAATCAGCCAAAAGCCAAAAACGCCTTCCTGGTCGGCAATTTACTGCCCGACACTGTAAAAGACAAATTCCAATCCCATTTCCGAAGCCCTGACACCTTGCAGGAAATTGTCCAATACCCCATACTGTCCAAATTTCTTGATAAATACCGTGACCTTCTCCCGGATCCAAGCGTCCAGGGTTATCTCTTCCATCTATACACAGACTATCGTTTTTTCACGGAATACATGCCCCGCATTGTGCGTTTTACAGACATTCAAGGCAGGTATACCACAAAGAAAGACGACATCGTCTGGGCTCAAATTCAGAAAACTAAGAAAAAAGTAAGGGCAGCAGACTTCTTCTCCGAAGACTATTATTACGGTGATTACACTCGCATGAACACATGGCTGGTCATCCATTACAGACTTCCTCTCCAGATGGATGTCAATATAAAAAATCCCGGCATTTCTGAGGTAGTATATTCCGATATTTCAGAAATCCTGGAGGAACTGAAGTCCTATCTGCTGATGCCTCCGGAAGCGGCAGATGATCTTGCTGTTTTTAATAGGAAGGAACTTCTCAATTACATTTACTCCATTGCCAACCCAAAAGAATTAAAAAAAGTAATTGATTAATGATTTATGTAATGTTAATATAATAATGTTGTTTGAAATGGGAAAGAATAGAAATGATGGCAACACTTTCTTATTTTAAATATATACGAGAGGAATGGAAAGAAGATGAAAAAAGGATTAATTGCAGCAGCAATTATTGTATGCATCGGAATTACCGCCGGTACCGTATTTCTGGTACTTAATCGGGACAAGACAGCACCGGAGATAAAAGTTCCTGGGGACAATACGCTGACTTATGTGGCGGGGCAGGATAAGAAGCTTCTTCTGGAAGGCATCACGGCAGTGGATGACAAGGACGGGGATGTATCAGATACCCTTATGGTGGAATCCGTAAAACCAACTGCTGACGGAACCCAGGCTGAAGTAACCTATACAGCAATGGACAACAGCCGCAATGTGACAAAAAAGAAACTTATGGTAAATTATCAGGCTTCCGGTGAAGCAGCACCGGCGGACAGCGGCCAGGCTCCGGAAGGAACGGAGGAAGGCCAGGAAAGCGGGGAAGCAGGAACAGAAGCGCCGGCTCCCGAAGGGGAAACAACAGGTGAAGGTACGGGAGAGGGCGAAGCTGCCCCGGCAGATCCGTCTGCCGACCCGGCTGCCCAAGAGCAGCCTCCTCAGGAAACTGCAGGCGGTGCAGAGGCAGCGGAGGCGGCGATTGCACAGCTTCCGGCCGGCAGCCCACAGTTTCGTCTGAATGAATATGAAGTGACGCTGCCTGTGGGAAGCAAGTTTGATTACAGTACATATATTCAGGATATCACCGACGATAAAGATGACAGAAGCACCCTTTTCAGACAGATTCAGCTGCAGAATCCGGTGGATACCAATACACCGGGAACCTATGAAGTAGTGTATTATGTTGTCGACAGCGATGGAAATCAGTCAAATACTGCCATTTTAAAGGTAAATATCCAGTAGACAAACAGAGGACTTTCCTTTATAATGGTGGGTGAATTTATGGTAAAGGTGGATAAGATTATTGATTATAGACACACACTGCCACATTTTGCCCGGTGTAGATGACGGAGCAAAAAATGCGGACGAAACACGCAGGATGCTGCGAATGGCGTTTAAGGACGGCATCGATGAAATTATTGCTACACCACATTTTAACTGCGACATGGACGCGTCTGTGTTGGAAAAAAGGATGGGAGCCTATCTGCGTACCTGTAAGTACGCAAAGGAAATGAATCCAAAAGCCAGGATATATCTCGGAAACGAGTTGTATTACAGTGAGGGAGTGGTGGATGCCCTTGACAGAGGCGATGCGCTGACTCTGAATCAGACAAAGTATGTTTTGGTAGAATTTCCTGTTTATTCGGAATTCCGCTATATACGGCAGGCTGTGCAGAATCTGCAGTATGCCGGATATCTGCCTGTGATTGCTCATATTGAGCGCTATCAGGGCATGAAGAAAGAAGAACAGGTTGCAGAGCTGGCCGGAATGGGAGCCTGCATGCAGGTTAATGTTTCCAGCGTTATGGGTAAAGCAGGCTGGAGTACAAGATGGTATTTATTAAAATTAATGAGGCACGGACTCATTCATGTACTGGGCACAGATGCCCACGGTGCGACACACAGACGCCCGGAGATGAGAGATTGCCTTTCTTACATAGATAAAAAAATCGGAAAGACATACCGTGAGGAAATCAGCACAATAAATCCGTCAAGAATTATCAGAGGAGAATACATAAGTGGATAAGTTAGAAATCAAAGGAGAAATTTCATTATCAAGCCGGGAACGTGAAGTTTACCGTACCTTGAGAACCAACCTGGAATTTACGGGTGTGGAGAACCGGGTCATTGCAGTCACAAGCTGTACACCGAATGATGGAAAGAGTACAGTCGCTTACAATCTGGCGCTGGCGCTGGCAGAGAGCGGCAGGAATACACTGCTCATCGATGCGGATATGAGAAAATCCGTAATGGTTCACCGTTTGAAACTGGAAGGTGCTGTTAAGGGACTCAGCCATTATCTTTCCGGCCAGGCTGAATTGGGAGATGTGGTATATGGAACGAACAAGAGGAATCTTTTCCTGGTTCCAACGGGAATTTTCCCCAGCAACCCTACAGAGCTTTTGGGAAATGAGAGACTGCTGAAACTGCTCACAGGTCTGAAGAACACATTTGATTATATTATCATTGATACGCCACCTCTCGGAAGCGTTATCGATGCAGCGGTTATCGCTCAGGTGTGTGACGGATCCATTCTGGTTCTGGCAGCGGATAATTCCTCCAGGTCAGAGGCGAAAGGTGTGGTCGGACAGCTGAAGGCAGCTAACAGTAACCTTCTGGGTGTTGTTCTTAACAAGGTGGATGTACATACAGGAAGCTACTACGGCAAGAAGTATGGCGGGTATTATGGAAATAAATACGGCGGATACTATTAAAATCAACAAGACACCGTAAGAAAAATTTTGCAATGAAAGAGGAACAAAATGAATAATAAAGAATACGATGACGAAATGGAGATTGATTTAGGTGCCCTGTTCCATGTACTGATACGGAAATGGTGGCTGATCGCCATCTGTGCGATTATGGGTGGAGTGATCGCATTAGGCGGTACAGTGCTCCTTATCACGCCTAAGTATGAATCAAAAGCGCAGCTTTATATTTTAAATAAGACGACAAGTGTTACATCCCTGGCAGATATTCAGATTGGTAGTGAACTGACAGCCGACTTTGAGGTGATCGCCACCAGTAAGCCGGTTATTGATGCCGCTATTGAACGCATCAAAGAGGAAGAGGACAAAACATTTTCCAGAAAAGAGATACTGGATGTTCTGACTGTAGTAAATAAATCCGGTACACGAATTCTGGAAGTGAAAGCTATAGATGAGAATCCGGCAGATGCCTGTATCATCGCAAATGCAGTTGCCGAGGAAACAGCAGACAGAATGGCAAGTATTATGAAATCTGACCCGCCTACAACTGTGGAGAGCGCGGAGGTTTCAGAAAAACCTGTCAGCCCCAGCCTGCTGAAGAATACCGCTATCGGTATTTTGCTGGGTATCCTGCTTGTGTGCGGCGTGCTTACCGTGAGGTTTATCATTAACGACAATATCAAGACAGAAGAAGATGTTGAGAAATATCTTGGTCTTTCCACACTGGCGATCGTTCCCTATGTGAAAGGCAAGGATAAGAAGAAAGAGGAGCTTCGCAAATTGAAAGAGGCAGACAATGGAAAAGAAAAGAAGAAGTAAATTATTCTGGGTATTTTTGATCATATTTCTGGCAGCCGTGGCTTTTGCTGTATATTACTATACCAGTCAGCAGAAGAAAGAAGAAGTATATGATAAGCTGAAAGAAAGTAATAAGACAGAAGAGACAAAGGATACTGAAGAACCGAAACAGGAGCCGGCAAAGGAAGCGGCAGCAGAGCCGGAGAAAGAGCCTGTGGAGATTCCCATTGATTTTGCAGAGCTGCAGAAAATGAACCCGGAAATCTATGCATGGATACGGATTCCCAGCACAGAAGTGGATTATCCTATTGTGCAGCGGCCCGAGGATGACGCCTACTATCTGGATCACACGATAGAGGGCGAAGAGGGACTGCCCGGATCTATTTACACGGAATCCCTCAACAAAAAAGATTTTACGGACAAGAATACAGTGATATACGGACATAATATGAAAGACTGTACCATGTTCGGCGGCCTGAAGGATTATAAGGACAGTGCTTATATGGATGAGCATTCAGAGGTGTATATTTATACACCGGAGCACATTTTTACTTATAAGATTTTTGCGGCGGTTACTTATGACAGCAGACATATTATGGTGGCTTTTGATTTTACCCAGGAAGAGCAGTTCCAGGCGTATCTGGATTCACTCAGCCAGGTGAGAAATATGGCATCCTATATCAATACAGACATTCCGGTCACAACATCTGACCGAATTATTACAATGTCAACCTGCAATGGAAATAATGATCAGCGTTTTCTTGTAGAGGCGGTACTGATAGATGAAAAGTAAAGAAAAAAAGAGACTGGTTGTGATAGTTTCTGTACTGATCCTTCTGCTGCTGGCTCTGGCTGTGGTGGTTTATGTTGTGAAAAATAACAGCAAAGCAAAGACAGTTGCGGACAATATGGAGAAAAGCACAGGCGCATCCGTTTCCCAGGCCAGCGATGATACCATCACTTATAATGGCCAGAAATATGAGTATAATAAAAATCTTACAAATATTTTATTCATGGGTGTGGATAAAAAAGAAACGGTTACTCTGAAGGACACGCCGGGAGTAGCAGGACAGGCGGATTGTGTTATGATCATATCTCTGGATAAGGAGACACAGACAGCGCGTATTCTGCAGATATCCAGGGATTCCATGACAGATATTGATATCTATGACGCAAACGGCAATTATTATACTTCCGTAAATGCGCAGCTTGCCACCCAATATGCCTACGGCAATGGGGAGCAGAGCAGCTGCTGGGCCATGAAGAAGACGGTATCGGAGCTGCTTTTTGATCTGCCGATAGACGGCTATGTGTCGTTGAATATTGACGCGATCAGCACAATGAACGACGCAGTGGGCGGTGTGGAGATCACCATACCGGAAGATTATACGATGATTGACCCTGCGTTCGTAAAAGGTGAGACTGTGAAACTGACAGGAGAGCAGGCGGAGAAATATGTGCGTTACAGGGATACGGATGTACAGGGCAGCAATAATGGGCGTATGCAGCGCCAGGTGCAGTATATTCCGGCTCTGATCTCCTCCCTGAGGAATAAAGTCGGCGCGGCCGGTGATTACTATGAGGCGTTTTATCCGGTGATCAAGCCGTATCTGGTGACAGACCTGAATGCTGACCAGATTAACGACTTAGCCCGCTATCAGCTTGGTGACAGCGAAACCCAGTATGTTCCGGGAGAAGCCGTTGCAGGCGCGGAACATGAAGAGTTTTATGTGAATGATGAAGAATTACAAAAAATGTTGATAGAAACGTTTTATACATTGCGAAAGTAGATGAAAATATACCCGTAATCCCACTAATATCAAGGGATTGCGGGTATGTTCATTTTTGACAAAGTGTGAATCGGCTTTTTGAAATAACATCCGCACTTATCGGTGAAGGTCCTTTTAAAGCGGAAACGGACAGTTTTGCATCCGCCGTTCATAATAAATTTGGGGGAAATGGCATGAATGAAATTTTCTGAAAATTATCACCGAATCAAAGGTCAGAGCGTCGTACTGCCTCTTCGGTCCAGGAGGGCGGCCTGCATAAATGCGGAAAAAACTAGAAGAAATTTCACTTGAATCCATATATATACCGCCTATGAACTGCGGGAACACAATATATCCCCGGCGAGGCGGCAGCCGGTCCGAAACATGAGAAGTTTTATATAAATGATGAAAAATTAAAAAAAATATTGATAGAAATGTTTTACAAATTACGAAACTAGTGTTATAATAACTTCAAGCTTGTTAAATGTAATAAAGCAAGAAGAAACAAAAGGAGGATTTTATCATGAAGAAACTTATTGCTTTAGTGTGCGCAGCTGTTATGACTGTTAGCTCAGCCGTTGCAGTATTCGCACAGCCAAGTGTACAGGTTACAGGTGTTGTAACCAAAGCTCAGGCAGCTACAGATGCCAACGGTAACGCAGTTACTGTTGAGATCAAGGCAGTTCCTGACGAGTACAAAGAGGCCGTTGAGAACGTTAAAAAAGAGGAAACTCTGAAAGAGGTTCTTGGCGCTGACTTCAAAGAAGGCATGCAGGTTGTAGATGTAAAAGACATCTCTGTTCCGGACGGAACAACATTCCCTGTAACCATCACATTTGAAGTAGCTGGTGTTACAGAAGGTTCTTCTGTTGCAGTTCTGCACTACAACGGAAGCGCTTGGGAGAAGGTAGAAGCAAAAGCTGGTGCTGGTACAATCACAGCAACCTTCACATCTCTGTCTCCAGTAGCATTTGTTGTTGACAAAGACGCAGCAGCAAAAGCATCCACATCACCTAAAACAGGCGAAACAAACGTTATGATGTGGACAGGTATCGTAGCTGTTATTGCAGTAGCTGGAATGGCTGTTACATACAAAAAAAGAAAAGAAGCATAATTTTTAATGCTTAGGAACCCGGGCGAAAGCCTGGGTTCTTTTTTTCTGAAAAAACCCTTGACAGTGACCTTACGTCACCCCTTATAGTAACCTTATCAGAGAAAAAGCAAAGGAGAATACCACATGAAAGTATTAGTAACAGGCGGTGCCGGTTTTATCGGAGGAAACTTTGTACATCACATGGTGAATAAATACCCGGATTATGAGATCGTAAACCTGGATCTGCTCACCTACGCCGGCAATCTGGAAACTTTGAAACCAGTGGAAGATAAACCGAATTACAAATTTGTCAAAGGTGATATTGCGGACGAACCGTTTATTATGGATCTGTTTGAGAAAGAAAAATTTGATATTGTAGTGAATTTCGCGGCAGAGAGCCATGTAGACCGTTCCATTGAAGACCCGGGCATTTTTGTGCAGACCAATGTTATGGGAACAAGAGTGCTGCTGGATGCCTCTAAAAAATATGGTGTAAAGCGTTACCATCAGGTATCCACCGATGAAGTTTACGGGGATCTGCCCCTTGACAGACCGGACCTGTTCTTCACAGAGGAAACACCGATTCACACTTCAAGCCCCTATTCCTCCTCAAAGGCCAGCGCCGATTTATTTGTACTTGCTTATTACAGAACCTTTGGACTGCCGGTGACCATTTCCAGATGTTCCAATAACTATGGTCCCTATCATTTTCCGGAAAAACTGATTCCGCTGATGATCAGCCGCGCTCTGGCAGATGAGGAGCTTCCGGTATACGGAAACGGTGAAAATGTGAGAGACTGGCTGCATGTGTCAGACCACTGCGAAGCGATTGATCTGATCATCCATAACGGAAGAGTCGGTGAGGTTTACAATGTGGGCGGACATAATGAGAGAACAAATCTTCAGGTTGTACAGACAATTCTCAAAGCCTTGAATAAACCGGAAAGTTTGATCAAATATGTCAAAGACCGTCCGGGACATGACATGAGATATGCCATTGACCCGACAAAACTGGAAACAGAGCTGGGATGGAAGCCGAAATATAACTTCGACACAGGAATTGCACAGACCATACAGTGGTATCTGGACAATGAGGACTGGTGGAAACATATTCTCAGCGGCGAATATTCCAACTATTTTGATAAAATGTACGGAGAGCGCCTGGCTTAAGCGCGCGGCAGGATAGAAGCAGACGGAAGGGAGGGATTTTGTGGCGCATTATTATACCACCGGGGAGTTTGCCCGGATGGCTCATGTGACAATCCGAACCATACGGTATTATGATAAGAAAGGTCTTTTAAAGCCCAGTTTTGTCAATGAATCGGGATACCGCATGTATTCCGATGAAGATTTTCTGAGACTCCAGAAAATCCTCTCCCTGAAATATCTGGGATTTTCATTAAAAGAAATATCAAATATGACCATACATGATACCAGTTCCGATATTCTGGAATCCCTGAAGATGCAGATCGATTTGGTGCAGAAGAAGATTGAGAATATGAACCAGATGGAGCACGCCCTGCAGAATACCATGCAGATTGTTCAGCAGACAAACCAGATTGACTGGAATGAGATCCTCAATCTGATCCATCTGACCGATATGGAGAAGATGCTGGTGGAGCAATATAAAAACGGAGCCAATTTAAATATCCGCATTTCCCTCCACGAACGGTATTCCTCCAACCCCCAAGGGTGGTTTGCTTGGCTCTGCGAACAGATCGATCTGGACCAGGTGAAAAATGTCCTGGAAGTGGGATGCGGCAACGGGCAGCTCTGGAAACACGCACCTGATGCGGTGCTGCAGGGAAAATATATCTGCCTGTCTGACGCTTCGGGCGGAATGGTGCACGATGCTGCAGTGAACATTGGAAACGAGAGAAAGAAGTATTTTGATTTCAGAGTTCTGGACTGTCAGAAGCTTCCATTTCCGGACGGGCACTTCCAGCGGGTGGTTGCCAATCATGTGCTTTTCTATGTACAGAACATAGCAAAAGCTCTGGAAGAGAACAGCCGTGTATTGAGTGAGGACGGCATCTTTTACTGCAGCACCTACGGGACGGGGCATATGCATGAGATCACAGAGCTGGTGAAGGAGTTTGATCCCAGGATATCTCTGTCAGAGGTTGCCCTCTATAAGCTGTTCGGGCTGGAAAACGGACAGAAGCTGTTGGAGCCGTATTTCTCCTCTGTGGAGAAACGTATGTACGATGACAGTCTGTGGGTAGATAAGCCGGAGCCGCTGCTTGATTATATTTTGTCCTGTCATGGGAACCAGAGTGAACTTCTCTATCCCAGACAGAGAGAGTTTAAGCAGTTTTTGGAGGAGAAGATCCAAAGAGACGGAGGCATCTCCATCAGTAAAGAAGCGGGGATTTTTATTTGCAGGAAATAAATCGTCTCTGCCGGGTATAACGGGCAGGGAAAAGAAAGGATGAAGGTTATGAGAGTTTTAGTGACAGGTGTAAAGGGACAGTTGGGACATGACGTAATGAACGAGCTGGCTAAGAGAGGTCATATAGGCGTTGGCGTGGATGTGGAGGAGATGGATATCACAGATCCCCAGGCATGCAGAAAAGTGATCGGGGAGGCGGATGTGGAAGCTGTTGTCCACTGTGCTGCCTACACGGCTGTGGATGCTGCAGAGGATAATGTGGAGGTCTGCCGCAAAGTCAATGCTTACGGTACAGAGAACATTGCGAAAGTATGCCGGGAGCTGGGTCTGAAAATGATGTATATCAGCACGGACTACGTGTTTGACGGGGAGGGCACAAGACCCTGGGAACCGGATGATGAGAGAGATCCGCTGAATGTGTACGGGCAGACCAAGTATGAGGGTGAAGTGGCAGTGACAGACCATGTGGAGAAATTCTTCATCGTGAGGATCGCCTGGGTCTTTGGCGTGAACGGCAAAAATTTTATCAAGACCATGCTGAATCTGGGCAAGAAACACACGGATATCAATGTGGTGGAAGATCAGATCGGTTCTCCGACCTATACTTATGATCTGGCTGTTCTGCTTGTGGATATGATCGAGACAGAAAAATACGGCTTTTATCATGCCACAAATGAAGGTCTCTGCAGTTGGTTTGAATTTGCTTCTGAAATCTTCCGTCAGGCGGGCATGAACGTAAATGTACATCCTGTAAGCTCTGAGGAGTTCCCGGCAAAGGCAAAAAGACCTCATAACAGCAGGATGAGCAAGGATAAACTGGAGGCAAACGGCTTTAACCGCCTTCCTGCATGGCAGGATGCCCTGGCGCGTTACCTGCAGACCGATGAGCTGCAGAAACTGCTCCACGAAAATTAAAAAATGCGGGATTCACGTGCTTTTTGACCGGAAAAAATATACTTGCGCAGCCGGGTCTGCGCAAGTAATGCGCTGCCTGTGCATAAGAGCAGCTGCCGGAAATCTAAAATACAGGAAGAAACAGAGGTACAGAGTATGAAGGGAATTATTTTAGCAGGCGGATCAGGAACAAGACTGTATCCACTGACCAAGGTGACATCAAAACAGCTTTTACCTATCTATGATAAACCTATGATCTATTATCCGCTGTCCGTACTTATGGAGGCGGGAATCAGAGAGATACTGATCATTTCCACACCGGAGGATACTCCCAGGTTTGAGGCTCTTTTGGGAGATGGGCATCAGTTTGGCATTGAACTGTCCTATGCGGTACAGCCAAGCCCGGACGGACTGGCACAGGCATTTGTCATCGGTGAGGATTTTATCGGAGATGACGGTGTTGCCATGATCCTGGGTGACAATATTTTCTACGGACACGGACTGAAAAAGAGACTGTGTGCAGCGGCAGCCCGTACAGAAGGAGCTACCGTGTTCGGTTATTATGTGGATGATCCGGAGCGGTTTGGAATCGTAGAGTTTGACAGTGAGGGCAAGGCGGTTTCCATTGAAGAGAAACCGGCACAGCCAAAGTCCAATTACTGTGTCACTGGCCTTTACTTCTATGACAATAAGGTGGTGGAGTATGCCAAGAATCTGAAGCCGTCCGCAAGGGGAGAGCTGGAGATCACGGATTTGAACAGGATCTATCTGGAGCAGAACGAGCTGAACGTGGAACTTCTGGGCCAGGGATTTACCTGGCTGGATACAGGAACACATGAATCTCTGGTGGAGGCAACTAATTTCGTAAAGACCATGGAAGACCATCAGCACAGAAAAATTGCCTGCCTGGAGGAGATCGCTTACCACAATAAATGGATTTCCAGGGAAAAGGTCATGGAGGCATATGAGGTTCTGAAAAAGAACGAGTACGGTGCCTATTTAAAAGATGTACTGGACGGAAAATACCTGGTATAGTAACCGCGCTGGCTGCCTCGGGATTTTCCGCGGGACAGTGGCGTGTGAACAGGAAACAGAAAGTATTCCAAGTGCCGCGGCGGTTTTTGCCATAGTCTGACAGAGTGGGAGTACATGGGTATGGGACAGTATACAGGCGAACTGATACACTATTTAATAAGAGATATCGCGGATGTGGGGAAATACTTTTTTGCAGGACTTGCCGCATTTTTTGCGGCTGGCCTGACGATTTCTCTGCTGACAAAAGTCCGGGGACAGAATGAGGGACAGCGCAGGCGCTTTTTAGGCGCGGCAGTTCTTGCGGGATATCTGTGTATGCTTCTGTTCATCACATTTTTGTCAAGAGAACCGGGCAGCAGGGACGGGATCGACTGGATGCCTTTCAGTACCCTTGGCAGCGGGCCGCGCGGGGATGCTTTTGTCCTGGAAAATGTCCTGCTGTTTGTTCCGTTTGGTGTATTGCTGCCCGTGGTCTCCGTGAAAATGAGGCGGGTTTGGAGTACATTATGTATGGGATGTGCAGTCAGTCTGTCCATTGAACTTTTCCAGTTCCTCACAAAAAGAGGATATGCCCAGACAGACGATGTGCTCACCAATGTGCTGGGGACGATTTTGGGGTATGCCGGTTATGCAGTATTTTGCCGCTGCAAGAAAAAAATACTTGCAATCTCGCAGCACTCATAGTATAATTATACTCGTTGTAAAAAAGAGATGGTCCTCTGCTGCACACTGCATTAAGAACATCCAGAGTATAAGGAGAAAAGATCATGAACGAAATCATCAAAAACATTGAAGCTGCTCAGATGAAAGCAGAAGTTCCGCAGTTTAATGTGGGAGATACCGTAAGAGTACACGGTAAGATCAAAGAGGGTAACCGCGAGAGAATCCAGATTTTTGAAGGCGTTGTGCTGAAAAAACAGGGTGGAAGCAATCGTGAGACCTTCACTGTAAGAAAGAATTCCAACGGAATCGGCGTTGAGAAAACATGGCCGCTGCATTCCCCCAATGTGGAGAAAGTGGAAGTGATCAGACGCGGTAAAGTAAGACGTGCAAAACTGAACTACTTAAGACAGCGCGTTGGTAAAGCAGCTAAGGTAAAAGAATTAGTAAAATAATAATGTTTAGAAAACAGGGACACATACTTATGTATATGTCCCTGTTTCTAAATGGATAAGAGGATGCTGCCATGAAGAAAAAAGAAAGTAAAGGACCGGAGTTTTCCAAAGACGGCCATGTGCGCCCTCTGCTCATATGGGTATTCGAGATCGCAGTGGTTCTTGTATTAGCTGCAGTGGTATCCATTTTTTTCTGCCAGACCATTGTCATGCAGGAGGGCGGCATGGAACCCACACTGGCCACGGGAGACAAGGTATTGATCAATAAAGTGTCATACAAGCTGGGCGAGCCGGAGAGGGGCGATATTGTGGCCTTTAAGAAGGACGCCAAGCAGCATTCCAGTATGCATGTAAAGCGCATCATCGGTCTGCCGGGTGAGACGGTGCAGATCAAGGACGGGCTGATTCTGATCAATGGGGAGACTTATATGGAGAAGAAGGATTTTCCAAAGATCAGCAATCCCGGATTGGCAGAGACACAGATCACACTGGGAAAAAACGAATATTTTGTACTTGGAGACAACCGGAACAACAGTGAGGACAGCCGTTTTGCCGAGGTGGAAAATGTAAAGCAGAAATATATTGTGGGCAAAATATGGCTGAGAGTTTCCCCTTTTGGAAAATTCGGCCTCATCAAGAGCTGACAGACAGAGAGGAACAATTATGAATTATCAATGGTATCCCGGGCACATGACGAAAGCAAAGCGCATGATGCAGGAGAATATAAAGCTGATCGATCTGATCATTGAGGTGGTGGATGCCAGAATCCCCGTTTCCAGCAGAAATCCCGATATCGACGAGCTGGGCAAAAATAAAGCCAGGCTGATTCTGCTGAACAAATCGGATCTGGCAGACGAGCGGCAGAATGAAAAGTGGACCCAGCACTTTACGGAGAAAGGGTTCTTTGTCGTGAAGGCAAATTCCAAAAGCGGGGCAGGCATCCGCCAGGTGCTTCCTGTGATCATGGAGGCCTGTAAGGAAAAAATAGAGAGAGACAGGAAAAGAGGCATTCAGAACCGTCCGGTCAGAGCTATGGTAGTGGGGATTCCCAATGTGGGGAAATCCACATTTATCAATTCCTTTGCCGGAAAAGCCTGTACAAAGACCGGCAATAAGCCGGGTGTGACAAAAGGAAAGCAGTGGATACGCATCAATAAAAATGTGGAGCTTCTGGATACACCGGGCATTCTCTGGCCGAAATTCGAGGACCAGAGCGTAGGCGCCAAGCTGGCTATGGTGGGCTCCATAAAAGATGAGATTCTGAATCTGGAGGAACTTTCCCTGGAGCTTCTGGGATATCTCCATAGATATTATGAGGGTATTTTAAAAGAGCGCTATGACGTGGAGGAATCCGAGGACCGCCTGAAAATGCTGGAGACCATTGCCGTAAACAGAAACTGCCTGCAGAAAGGCAGCGAGCTGGATTATGGAAAAGCATCCAACATTCTGCTGGAGGAGTTCCGGAACGGAAAAATCGGCAGAATTACGCTGGAACAGGTGTGAAACCCGCAGCCGGCCATTAAATCCGTTTTACAGTGGGCCGGGTCAGCGCAGCAAATGCGCAGATCTGTCTGTACTGCTGCAGCGGGGTGTTATTGAAAAACAAAGGATGAGACAGAAGATGAAAAGTATTCAGGAAATCCGTACAGAATTTCAGAATGCAGCGGAAACAGAGCTGGATGATCTGTGCGCTCTTTATCTGGAGGATGAGCGGAAAGGTGTGCAGGCCCTGATCGGGAAGGCCAGAAAACAGCAGGAAAAGCTGGAGGCGGAGCGTGCACGTATTGAAAAAATGAAAGCCTATGAGTATCAGTATGAGCATCTGGGCTATGTCTGCGGCATCGACGAAGCCGGAAGAGGCCCTCTTGCAGGTCCTGTGGTTGCCGGAGCCGTGATCCTTCCAAAAGACTGCAGACTGCTCTATTTAAACGATTCCAAGCAGCTCTCCGAGAAGAGGCGGGAGGAGCTGTATGATGTGATCATGGAAGAGGCAGTCAGTGTTGGCGTGGGATATGCAGGGCCTGCCAGGATTGACGAGATCAATATTCTGCAGGCAACCTATGAAGCCATGCGGGAGGCGGTATCCAAACTCACAGTCCGGCCCCAGATTCTGTTAAATGATGCGGTGACCATACCGCAGATGGATATTCCCCAGGTTCCTATTATAAAGGGCGATGCCAAAAGTATTTCCATTGCCGCTGCCAGTATTATCGCCAAGGTGACCAGGGACCGGCTTATGAGGGAGTATGACAAGGTGATGCCGGAATACGGGTTTGCCTCCCATAAAGGATACGGAGCGGCGTCCCATATAGAGGCGATCAGGAAATACGGGCCATCTCCCATTCACCGTGCCACTTTTATCAGGAATTTTACAGACTGAGGATGACAAAATATGAAAAGATCCGCAAGAGAGACAGGAACGTGGTATGAAGAGAACGCTGCCCGGTATCTGGAGCAGCAGGGTTACAGGATTCTGGAGAAGAACTTCCGCTGCCGGCAGGGTGAGATCGATCTGATCGCCATGGACGGGGAGTACCTTTGTTTTATTGAGGTGAAATTCCGGGAGAGCGCTGACTGCGGCGGTCCGTTTCTTGCAGTGGATAACAAAAAACAGCGCCGGATATGTCATACGGCGCTGTTTTATCTTATGGAAAGAGGACTGCCGGAGGACACAGCCTGCAGGTTCGATGTGGTGGGGATCACGCCGGATGAAACGGTGCTTATAAAGGATGCGTTTTTATACCACATATAAAGAAAAAAGGGAGGACACAGATATGGAAATTCATTGGAGACCCGAGACAGAAAATCATATGAAGATACATGAAACAAATGGTGTCACATACCTGACATACCAGGCTTTTGAAGAGCTTCCGGGCATTGTGCATGGATTTTCCACCAGACTGGGCGGGGTGAGCCGGGGCGACTGCGCTTCCATGAACCTGAGTTTTTCCAGAGGCGACCGCGAGGAGGATGTGAGGGAAAATTACAGAAGGCTTGCCGCCGCGGTAGGATTTTCACCGGAACAGATTGTCTGCTCTGACCAGACACATACCACGAATGTACGTGTGGTCACAGAGGCGGACAGAGGCAAAGGATTTGCCGCTGACCGGGACTACACGGATGTTGACGGGCTTGTGACAAATGTACCGGGACTGGTGCTTGCCACATTTTATGCGGATTGTGTCCCCCTGTATTTTGTGGACCCCGGGAAGCGGGTTATCGGCCTATCCCATTCCGGCTGGAAGGGAACAGTGGGCAGGATGGGTAAGGTGACTGTGGAGACCATGCAGAGGGAATACGGCTGCAGGCCGGAGGATATTCTGGCGGCTATAGGGCCTTCCATCTGTCAGGAATGCTATGAGGTGAGTGAGGACGTGGCAGAACAGTTTATGAGCGCGTTTCCGGCTTCAGAACACGGGAAGATACTGATAAACAAAGGTCATGGCAAGTATCTTCTGGATCTCTGGGCAGCCAATGCGCTGATCTTTGCTGAGTCGGGTATTCTTCCTGCTCATATTTCTTATCCGGGAATCTGTACCTGCTGTAATCCTGACTTTTTATTCTCCCACAGAGCCAGTAAGGGAAAAAGGGGGAATCTGGGAGCTTTCCTCGGATTGTGCGAAATCAATTGACTTAATGCATAAATTTCAGGGTTGTTTTTTTGTGAATATTACATAGTTGTTACAAAAAACGTAAAAAAGCTTTGCATTTAGTAATCTATGTGTTATAATTATGCTCGTAATAAAAAAGGAGCTTAGAATATGAGAAATAAAAAATGTACAAGCTTATTTTTGACATTCCTGATTGCAAGTCTTACCATAACTCCGGTATACGCGTCTGCAACACAGAAAAAGATTACAGAAGCGGAACAGCAGAAAACTGAGACACAGAGTAATTTGAACGCCTCACAGGATAAGATCAGCTCTCTGGAAGCCAAAAAAGGTGATCTGGAGGCATACCTTACGGAGTTAAACCGGCAGCTTACGGACCTGAGTAAGAACCTCTCAGATTTACAGGAAAAGTCAGATGCTAAGCAGGCAGAGTTACAACAGATCGAGAAAGAACTGGATGATGCGAAAGCCCGCAGGGAAGAGCAGTATGAGAGCATGAAGCTTCGGATTCAGTACATGTATGAGAACGGCAATGATTCCTACATGACTATGCTGACAGAGGCAAAGGACTTCACTGATTTCCTGAACAAGGCAGAGAACATTATGCAGCTCACAAAGTACGACCGGAAGATGCTGGACCTCTACAAAGAGACACAGCAGGAGATTGAAGACAAAGAAGCCGGTGTAAAAAAAGAGCAGGAAGCGCTTGAAGAACTGAAGCAGGAAAGTATGGACAAGCAGGCGGAGGTATCCGACCTGGTGAGAAATACAACCAAGCAGATCGATACATATAGTTCACAGATTGACAGTGAACAGAGCGCAGCAAAAGAGCTGCTGGAGAAAGTGAATTCCCAGGAAGCCGTGATTGACAGCTTGATGAAGCAGCAGAAGGATGAGGAAGCGGCAGCAGCGCTTGCAGCGCAGAAAGCAGCCCAGGAGGAAGCAGCAAGAAAGGCACAGCAGGAGGCCGCAGAACAGCAGGCAGCCGCACAGCAGAGTGCCTCACAGGAATCCTCTGAGAGCTATGATGATGTACAGGAAGAGAATTCTTCCGATACAGAGACATCACAGGAGATCACAGAACAGGAAGATACCTCCTCTGATGATTCCCAGGGAAAATATCTGGGCAGGTTCAGACTGACCGGATATTGTAACTGTGCCCTCTGTCATGGACAGGGATACACAGCCAGCGGTACTGTTCCCCAGGCGGGAAGGACTGTTGCCATGAATGGTATTCCGTTTGGAACAAAGCTTCTGATCAATGGAGGCGTCTATGTAGTGGAAGACAGAGGAGTACCTTACGGCAATGTGGATATCTATCACGATACCCATGACCAGGCACTTTCCTTTGGTGTGGGATATGCAGATGTATATCAGTTAAATTAAAAAAGACCTCCGTACAGGCGTTTGGATACGCTGTGTACGGAGGATTTTTTTGCTTTTTGACGTGCCGAAAACCGTGTGCGGATTTATGAGAAACGGTTCAGCAGCATATTGATCTTCTTAGTTGTAGAGCGGACTTTTTCCACAGACAGGTCATGGTTCAGAATGTCCATAATACTTGCAAGGTATTTGCTCATATCTGCTTCCAGATAATAAGGACGGTTTAAAAGGTCCGGATTTCTGTAGTTCAGGTTGGTGGTGATGACGCGGTAAATATACCCTTTTTCATAATATTCATCAAATTTTTCCAGGCCGTCAGTGAAGAGTCCGAATGTGGTACAGACAATGACACGCCTTGCTTTCCGGTCTTTTAACTGTTTTGCCACATCCAGCATGCTTTCCCCTGAGGAGATCATGTCGTCAATGACGATCACATCTTTTCCCTCCACGGAGTCACCTAAGAACTCATGGGCCACAATGGGGTTCTTGCCGTTTATGATGGTAGAGTAATCGCGGCGTTTGTAGAACATACCCATATCCACGCCGAGGATATTGGAAAAATACACAGCCCTCTGCATGGCGCCCTCATCCGGGCTGATGATCATCAGATGCTCATTGTCAATCCTGAAGTTGTCGATGGACGCGCACAGGGTTTTCAGGAACTGATAAGTGGGCATAAAGTTGTCAAAACCGGACAGGGGAATAGAATTCTGCACCCGCGGATCATGTGCGTCAAAGGTGATGATATTGGATACCCCCATCTGCACCAGCTCCTGCAGTGCCAGCGCGCAGTCCAGGGATTCCCTCTTGCTTCTCTTGTGCTGACGGCTTTCGTATAGGAAAGGCATGATCACGTTGATCCTGTGCGCTTTTCCCGTAGCAGTGGCGATGATCCTTTTTAAATCCTGGTAGTGGTCATCCGGAGACATGTGGTTGACATGTCCGCTGACTTTATAGGTCAGGCTGTGGTTGCATACATCTACCATAATAAAGAGGTCCGTGCCGCGCACGGATTCATTGATGATGCCCTTCGCTTCACCTGAGCCAAAGCGTGGACACTTGCAGTCAAGAAGAAAAGTATCTGCTGTGTAGCCGCGGAAATTAAGTCCGGACTGATTGTGAGAATCTAATTCCTTTCTGAATTGTACCAGATGGGAATCCACCTGCTGGGCCAGCTCTTTGCAGCTGTCCAGGGCTGCTATTTTAATAGGTGCCACCGGAATGGACTTCTCCAATAAACTGATATTGACCATAATGACCTCCGTTAGAGTTTTTTTGACATATAATTACACATTAAGTTATAACATCAGAAAGTGAGCAGCGTCAAGGAAATTATTGCTTTTTTTATGCTTTATTGGTATGATAATAAATAGCGGGTATAAAAAGACCCGTTTAGAAATGAGGAGAAATTGTGAAAAAATGCAGACATATCATCCGGGAAGTGGAAGCCGGAAGCATTGCCGAGGAGCTGGAACTGGCTCCGGGGGATGAGCTTTTGTCTATCAACGGACAGGAGATTGAGGATGTCTTTGACTACCACTATTTGGTGAATGATGAGTATATAGAGGTTCTTGTGCAGAAAGCGGACGGTGAGCAATGGGAGCTGGAGGTGGAGAAGGATTACGAGGAAGACTTGGGAATCGTATTTGAGAACAGTCTCATGGACGAATACCGTTCCTGCAGCAATCATTGTGTCTTCTGCTTTATTGACCAGATGCCCCCGGGCATGAGAGAGACCCTCTATTTTAAAGATGATGATTCCCGTCTCTCCTTTTTACAGGGAAATTATGTGACGCTCACCAATATGAGCGACCATGATATTGACAGGATCATCCATTATCATCTGGGGCCTATCAACATTTCTTTCCATACGACCAACCCCGAGCTTCGCTGTAAAATGCTGCACAACCGTTTTGCCGGGGACATTTTCCCTAAAGTGCAGAGACTCTATGAGGCGGGAATTGAGATGAATGGCCAGATTGTGCTCTGCAAAGGGCTCAATGACGGCAAAGAGCTGGAGAGAAGTATTGAGGAGCTGGCAAAATACCTGCCCCACCTGAAAAGCGTTTCTGTTGTGCCTGTGGGGCTGAGCAAATACAGGGATGGACTGTATCCGCTTCAGTCCTTTGGAAAAGAAGATGCCGAAAATGTGATTTCCCTGATTGAAACATGGCAGAAACGGTTATATGAAGAATATGGATTACATTTTATCCACGCAAGTGATGAATGGTATCTGACTGCCGGGCGCAAGCTGCCTCCTGAAGAGAGGTATGACGGCTACCTGCAGCTTGAGAACGGTGTGGGTATGCTGCGCCTGCTGGAGAACGAAGTAGAGGAGGCTGTCGCTGGACTTTCCGGAGATGAGCGGGCGCTGGAGGTGTCCTTTGCCACCGGTTCCCTAGCGTATCCTTTTATCCGCAGATACGCGGACCGGATCGAAACACTTTATCCAAAGGTTAAGATCCACGGATACTGTATCCGCAACCATTTCTTCGGAGAGAAGATCACAGTGTCCGGTCTTCTGACCGGGCAGGATATCATAGCACAGCTTCAGGGCAGGCCTCTGGGAGAATACCTGCTTCTGCCCTGCAATCTGCTCAGGAGCGGGGAGAATGTATTTCTGGATGATGTAACCGTAGAGCAGGTGGAAGAACAGTTAAAAATTCCCGTAAAAATAGTGGAAGAGGACGGCGCCTCCCTGGTGTCAGCCCTTCTGGAAAAAGAGGCGGGAAGAGCACATAGAAGGAGACAGATGTATGAGCAAACCGATAGTAGCAATTGTTGGACGACCTAATGTGGGAAAGTCCACACTTTTTAACGCCCTGGCAGGAGAGAAGATATCCATTGTAAAGGATACGCCGGGGGTGACCAGAGACCGTATCTACGCAGATGTGAACTGGCTGGATAAATCCTTTACGTTAATTGACACCGGTGGTATTGAGCCGGACAGCAGGGATATTATCCTGTCACAGATGCGGGAGCAGGCGCAGATCGCCATAGATACTGCAGATGTGATCATTTTCATTACAGATGTGCGCCAGGGTCTTGTGGATTCCGATGCCAAGGTGGCGGACATGCTCAGAAGAAGCGGTAAGCCCGTGATTCTGGTGGTGAATAAGGTAGATAATTTTGACAAGTTTATTATGGATACCTATGAGTTCTATAATCTGGGGATTGGGGAGCCGGTGCCGGTTTCTGCCACCGGAAAGCTGGGAATCGGTGATATGCTGGAAAAAGTGGTGGAGCACTTTGATGAGGACGCAGAAGACGGTGAGGAGGAAGATATTCCTAAGATCGCCGTGGTGGGAAAACCAAACGTGGGAAAATCCTCACTGATCAACAAGCTGATCGGGGAATCCCGTGTCATCGTATCCGATATTGCGGGAACCACCAGAGATGCCATTGATACAAAGGTGGAATGGAAGGATAAAGAGTATATTTTCATCGATACGGCAGGACTCAGAAGGAAGAGCAAGATCAAAGAGGAGCTGGAGCGCTACAGTATTATCCGTACCGTGACGGCTGTGGAGCGCGCGGATGTGGTGGTCATGATGATCGATGCCACAGAGGGCGTCACAGAGCAGGATGCCAAGATCGCAGGTATTGCCCATGAGAGAGGCAAGGGTATCATCATTGCAGTGAATAAGTGGGATGCCATCGAGAAAAATGATAAGACGATCTACAAGTTTACCAATAAAGTCAGAGAGGTTCTGTCCTACATGCCGTACGCGGAGATCATTTTTATTTCCGCTGAGACAGGGCAGAGGATACCAAAGCTTTTTGAAACCATTGATATGGTATTGGAGAATCAGACACTGCGGGTGCAGACCGGTGTGCTCAATGAGATCATGACAGAGGCCGTTGCCATGCAGCAGCCGCCTTCTGACAAGGGCAAGCGCCTGAAGCTGTTTTACATTACCCAGGTGGCGGTTAAGCCTCCTACATTCGTTATTTTCGTCAATGACAAGGAACTGATGCATTTCTCCTACACCAGATATCTGGAGAATAAGATCAGAGATACCTTTGGATTTAAGGGAACCTCCCTGAAATTCATTATAAGGGAACGCAAAGAAAAGGAGTAGGATGACAAATGCTGGTACGAATTGTAAGTCTGCTGATTGGTTATGCGTTTGGTCTGTTCCAGACCTCTTATATTTACGGAAGAAAAAACGGAATTGATATCCGGGAACACGGAAGCGGGAATGCGGGGACTACCAATGCGCTCCGCACCCTGGGCAAGAAGGCAGGGGCGGTTACCCTTCTGGGGGACTGCCTCAAATGCGCCCTGGCGATCCTGGCCGTTTATCTGCTCTTCGGCAGGAGCCACCCGCAGCTTGTCAGGCTGCTGGAGCTGTACGCCGGAGCCGGATGTATCCTGGGACATAACTTTCCCTTCTATCTGCATTTTAAAGGAGGGAAAGGGATCGCAGCCTCTGTGGGGCTGGTGGCAGCTTTTGACTGGCGGTTGTTTTTGATTTGTGCCGTGGTATTTTTTACGGCCTTTTTCCTGAGCCACTATGTGTCTCTGGGATCTCTGCTGGGATACTTCTTCTTTGCTGTGGGCGTGATCGTCTCAGGGCAGATCGGCAGATATGATGTGGACCCGGGAGTGCTCCATGAGATGTACATACTGGCTCTGCTTCTGATGGCGCTGGCCTTCTGGCGGCACAGACAGAACATTGTGCGTTTGATCCGCGGCAATGAGAACAAGATTTATCTGGGGAAACATTAAGGAAATACAGTATGGAGGGATAGCATGGCAAAAGTAAGTGTGATTGGAGCAGGAAGCTGGGGAACCGCCCTGTCCATGCTGCTTTGCGGCAATGGGCACGACACGGTTCTGTGGTCTCACAGGGAGGAACAGGCGGAGGAGCTGCGAAGGACAAGGGAGCATAAAGCAAAGCTGCCCGGTGTCAGACTGCCGGAAAAGCTTCACATTACCAGCAGTCTGGAGGAGGCGCTGGCGGGAAAAGATGTGATCGTTCTGGCAGTGCCGTCCGTGGCGGTCCGCTCTACCGCAAGGAAGATGAATCCTTATATCCGTTACGGACAGCTTATTGTCAATGTGGCGAAGGGGATTGAGGAGCACACCCTCACAACCCTGACGGATATGATAGAGGAGGAGATCCCCAATTCCCAGGCATGCGTTCTCTCAGGACCCAGCCACGCGGAGGAAGTCAGCAGGAATCTGCCTACGACCTGCGTGGTGGGGGCAAAAAGAAAAGAAACTGCGGAATATCTGCAGAATATCTTTATGAGTCCCGCGTTCCGCGTGTATATCAGCCCGGACATGCTGGGGATAGAACTGGGCGGAGCCCTGAAAAATGTCATTGCCCTGGCAGCGGGAACCGCGGACGGCCTTGGATACGGGGACAACACGAAAGCGGCGCTGATCACCCGCGGAATGGCGGAGATCGCAAGACTGGGAATCGCCATGGGAGCACGTCCGGATACCTTTTACGGACTTTCCGGAATCGGCGACCTGATCGTTACCTGCGCCAGCGTCCACAGCCGAAACCGCAAGGCAGGATTTCTCATGGGGCAGGGGCGCTCCATGCAGGAGGCCATGGATGAGGTGAATATGGTGGTGGAAGGCGTTTTCTCCGCGAAAGCCGGAAGGGAACTGGCAGAAAAATACGGGGTGGAGATGCCGATCATCGAACAGGTGAACCGGGTGCTCTTTGAGGGCAAGACTCCGGCGGAGGCCGTATCTGACCTGATGGTGAGAGATAAGAAAATTGAATCCTGGGATGAAAGTTGGAAGTGAGGGCGCAGTATGCCCTCATTTCTTTTCTAAAGAATTCTTTAGGGAACGTTAAGAAAAGTTTTCGGATTTCCAAATTGACAATTTAATAATTGTGATGTATGGTTGTACTAATGATGTAGTACAATGATAAAAATTGCACTGCATGAAAGATGCAGGGGAGGATGTGTGTATGGAAAACAATACAGAAGTGAAAAGAGAAGAGTCGCCGCAGAATCTGATCCGGCTCTCAGGAATCTGCAAAATATATAATCCGGGTGAGAATGAGGTGCGTGCACTGGACCATGTGGACCTGCAGATCGATGAAGGGGAATTTGTTGCGATCATCGGACAGTCCGGCTCAGGAAAATCCACACTTATGAATATGCTGGGGTGTCTGGATGTGCCCACAGAGGGGTCCTACTGTCTCCACGGACAGGATGTATCTCATTTAAAGGATAACCAGCTTTCAGAGATACGCAACCGGGAGATTGGATTTATCTTCCAGGGATTTAATCTGATCGCCAATCTGAACGCACTGGAGAATGTGGAGCTGCCTCTTATTTACAGAGGTCTCGGCAGACAGAAGAGAAGGGAGCTTTCCCGGGATGCCCTGAAGATGGTAGGTCTGGAGAACCGTATGGACCACAAGCCCTCGGAGATGTCCGGCGGACAGCAGCAGAGGGTTGCCATAGCCAGAGCTATTGCCGCCAGGCCGCCTGTGATCCTGGCAGATGAGCCTACAGGTAACCTGGATTCCGCATCCAGCAAGGAAATCCTGCAGATTTTGAAGGAGCTGCACAAGGAAGGCAGGACAGTTATCCTGATCACCCATGATGACGGCATTGCCGCCCAGGCACGCCGTATTATCCGTATTATGGACGGAAAAATCGAATCAGACAGATTAAATGAGCATTACGAGGAAGGAGCACACCATGTTGAGAAAGAATAAAGAAAATCTTCCCGACACTGTGAAAACAGGAAAGAAAAAGAAAAAAGTGCCGCTGATCATCGGCGGTGTCGTTGTGGCTATTATTGCTGTGAGTTTTGCGGCATCAAAAATGACGCCGAAGGCTCTGCCCCAGGTACCGGTAAGCGCTGTCACCAAGGAAGATCTGACGGCAAAGGTGGATACCAGCGGTACTGTGGAGAGTCTCAGGACAAAAACATATTTTTCGCCCGTCAATGCCGCTATAGCCCAGTATCCTCTCAAGGTGGGGGAAGTGGTGAAGCCGGGAGACTCTCTGGTTGCTTTTGATGTGTCCACACTGGAACAGGATAACCAGAAGGCACAGCTCAATGTAAGCGCCACGGTAAACGGTTCCAAGGACAGTATGGCAAAGGCAGCCCAGACACAGCAGAAGGCCAATGAAGCAGCCGGTAAAGTCCCCACACTGCAGGCCAATGTGGACAGCTACCAGGAGTATGTGGCATCTCTGAAAACGGCCATTGCGGACAGGACAAGGGAACTGAGCGATTGGGCAAAGCAGACATCCACAGATGTCAGCGTGGCTCTGACCCAGGCCCAGGCAGATCTGACCAAGCTGCAGCAGGACCTTGAAGCCCAGAAAGGCGAACAGCAGCAGATAAATGCCCAGGCAGAGGAGCTGCAGGCGTCTATTGCCGAGGCAAAGAAAAATAATCAGGATACCGCAGATCTGGAAAGACAAATGAAGGATTTAAAGGCCCAGGCGGAAAACATGGAGCCGGCGATCGATGATTTGACTTCACAGATCAATGACAAGAGTGATGAGGTGACACAGCTTCAGATCGATCAGATCGAAAGCCAGTCTGCTTCTGACCCGACAACCGATGCCCAGATTGTAGAGTGGCAGAATGAACTGGAGAGTGCCACCACAGAGCTCTCAGAGCTGCAGTCAGAACTTGCCGAACAGAAGAGTCTGGCAGACAGCGCGGATGGTGTACAGGTGACAGAAGCAGCCAAAGCGCAGATGCAGGCCACCAACAATATAGCCGAGCTGGAGGCAGCTACCCTGGAAGAACTGCTGGAAAAGGGGAAACAGGGACTTCAGGCTGAGTTTTCAGGAATCGTCTCCAAAGCAGACGCGTCGCAGGGCTCTGCAGCCACACAGGGCATGGAGCTTATTACCATTGCCAGCAACGAGGAGGTGGCAGTCAATGTGACCGTGTCAAAATACGATTATGACAAGCTGAAGGAAGGCCAGAAGGCATCCATCACCATAGCAGACCATACATACAAGGGAACTGTCTCACGTATCAGCAAGATGGCTACCACCAATGAAAAAGGCGCGCCGGTCATCTGGGCTGAGGTTAAGATCGACAATCCGGATGACAACATTTTCTTAGGCGTGGAGGCAAAGGTATCGATTGAGACCGGCAGTGCCAAGGGCGTTGTGAGTGTTCCTGCCAATGCGGTGAACACAGGAAAGGACAGTACCTTCTGCTATGTGGTCAAAGACGGCGTGATCGCCAGGCAGGAAGTGGAGACCGGAATTTCATCTTCTGAGTACACAGAGATCAAGAGCGGCCTGAAGCCGGGCGATTCCGTGATCACTGAGCTTCCGGACGGATTTGCGGAGGGCATGAAGGTGGATGAGGCGGCTGCGGGCAGCACGTCCGGCGCGCAGACTGCAGATGTGGTAAAGGAGTAGCCTATGGCACAGTTAGCAGAATACTTGAAGATGGCTCTGCAGAATATCAGGGCAAACAAAGGCCGCTCCCTTCTGACCATGCTGGGAATCATTATAGGTATCTCCTCTGTTATCACCATTATGTCAGTGGGTTCCGGATTTCAGGGTGAGATGAACCGGCAGCTCAATTCCATTGCCGGGGGACAGATCTGCATTTATTCCAATGAAGAGGGGCTCAAGCGGGAGGAATATATGAACGCGGATGATTTCGCCGCGATCGAGCAGGAAATCCCCGGAGTGACAGGAACTTCCCCTATATTTTCCGATTCGGGTACGACCCAGTCCTCAAAGGGCCAGTTTGATCTGTCCGTTACAGGCGGAGGAACGGCCCAGCAGGAGATTTCCAAGTGGAAAGTGGTAAGCGGACGCTATTTTAACCAGAGTGATATCGATACAGGAAATAAAGTCTGTGTGATCAGTAAAAAAGATGCCATTTCCCTTTTCGGCACAGATGATGTTCTGGGCATGAATCTGGAATTCAGTGTCTACCAGAGCACTGTGGACTTTACCATCATCGGAATCGTGGAGCAGGAGAATCTGGGAAATATGGTTTCCGTGGATTATGGGGATGTGAAAAGAATATCCGCGGATATTCCTTATACGGCCATGGAGAATTTCGGCTATGACACTTCTGTGACCAATTATCTGTACATCACCACAGACGGCAGTGCAGATACCGGTCAGGTGGCAAATGATGCCATTGCGCTGCTGAACCAGCGCCACTACAGTCAGGGAAAGAATTATTATGACATGGAGGACTTCAATGACCAGATGAAGCAGATCAACTCCATGCTGAACATGATCACAGGATTTATCGCCTTAGTGGCAGGAATCTCCCTGCTGGTAGGCGGCATCGGTGTCATGAACATTATGCTTGTGTCCGTGACGGAGAGAACAAGAGAGATTGGCATCAGGAAATCCCTGGGAGCCAGAACCTCCTCTGTTATGGTCCAGTTTTTGGCGGAATCTGCCATTATCGCCTGCATTGGCGGTGTGATCGGCATCATTATCGGTGTGCTGCTGGCCTATGCGGTCTGTTCCATACCTACCCTGGGATTCGCACCGGGAATCAAGGTGTCTACAATCCTGATCGCAACCCTGTTTTCATCAGGAATCGGTATCCTTTTCGGCGTATACCCTGCCAGAAAAGCAGCGAAGCTGAGTCCCATCGAAGCGCTCAGAAGAAATTAAAAGAAATGAACAAATGAGAAGAAAAAGTACCGCACAGAGTGATATCAAATACTCCTGCGGTACTTTTTGTATGGGGAAAAACCCCGGTATGTATGATGTTTTTGGATATCAGTCCTTATAGTAGGGAATCATATCCTCAGGGATACCGGCAGTGCGCTGGTGGGCATCCATAGCAGTAATGGCATCCATCTCCTCACGGGTCAGGGAAAAATCAAAGATTTCCGCATTTTCCCTGATGCGTTCTTTGTGTACGGACTTGGGAATGACGGATATTCCCTGCTGGACTGCCCAGCGAAGTCCGATCTGTGCGGTAGTCTTCTGGTATTTTCTTCCGATCTCCAGAAGAAGCTGGCTGTGCAGATAGGCGCCCCGGGCAAGAGGCGCATAGGCCTGTACCGCAATATTGTTCTCCCTGCAGTAGGACAGAAGCTCCGGCTGGTTGAACAGCGGATGGAATTCCACCTGATTGACTGCGGGTACCACGTCAGAGACTTTTTTCAGCATTTCCAGGTCATGTATGTGGAAGTTAGAGACGCCGATAGATTTCACACGCCCTTGTGTCTGGAGCTTTTCCAGAGCTTTCCAGGTGTCTGTATAACAGCCGGGCACAGGCCAGTGGATCAGATATAAATCCACATAATCAAGTCCCAGGCGCTCCAGACTTCTGTTGAAAGTATCTTCCACGTCACCGATTCTCTGTGCGGTATTCCATATTTTCGTTGTAACGAATAATTCCTCTCTTGGTATGGTAAGAGCCTTGATTCCGCGCCCCACGCCGTCTTCGTTTTTATAAACAGAAGCGGTGTCAATGAGACGGTAGCCGGCATCTGCGGCATCTGCGATCGCTTGTTCCACCTCGTTCTCACCGACGGCTTTGTAGACACCCAGACCCAGAAGCGGCATCTGGCGGCCATCGTTCAGAATGATTTTTTCGTTGAAAGACATAACAGTCCCTCCTTTAAATATTACCTTATTTCAATCCATGCTCACTGTGTTATTTCTGCCGGATACTTAGACAGTTTACCATAGAAATGTGAAATATTTACTCCGAATTTATTAACTTTTTAATAAATCCGTGCTACTATTATAAGAAGTGCAAGCTAAAATGCAACGAAATGCCAAAATATGGCAGTGGAGGATATCGAATGAAATTTTTTCATATGGCGGATCTGCACCTGGGAAAAAAGCTGCTTGGGGAGCCGCTGTGGAAAGAACAGCAGTATATATTAAGCCGTGTTGTGGCCATGTCTGATGAGGAGAAGCCGGAAGCTGTTTTGCTGTGCGGGGATATTTACGATAAGTCCATTCCCTCCTCGGAGGCTGTGGGGCTGCTGGACTGGTTTCTGGAAGAATTGTCCGTCCGTGGGATACAGACATTTTTGATCAGCGGCAACCACGACGGAGCCCAGAGGCTTCAGTTTGCCAGCGGGATCTTAAAAAAAGAGGGGATTCATATTGCGGGTACGTTTAAAGGGGGGCCGGAACATATTGTGCTGAGTGATGCGTTCGGCCCGGTTCATGTGTGGATGCTTCCTTTTCTGCGGCCCGGTATGCTCCGCCCATTTGCGGAGGAAATTCCGGAAACTTATGAGGAGGCCGTGAAAACCGCACTGCATGGCGCGGTGCTTCACAGGGAAGAGCGGAACCTGCTTCTGGCACATCAGTTTGTCACGGCAGGAGGCAGAAAGCCGGAAATCTCCGATTCGGAACAGCGTTCCCTGGGCGGTATCGATCAGGTGGATGCCTCAGTCTTTGGAGCATTTGACTATGTGGCGCTGGGGCATATCCACAGACCGCAGAAAATGGGGGATGTAAAGATACGGTATGCAGGTTCTCCCCTGAAATATTCTTTTTCTGAATGGAATCAGACAAAGTCCGTGACTGTGGCAGAGCTCAGAGAGAAAGGAAGTCTGTCCGTCAGGAAGCTTCCACTGGAACCAAAAACAGAGATGGCTGTCCTAAAGGATACCATGGAGGCCCTCGCTTCGGAAAAATACAGGAAATACAGAGAAGGATATTATCTGTCCATAGTCATGACCGATGAGGAGACTCTGGAGCATCCGATGGAGAGGCTTAGAAAAATATTTCCTGGTATGCTGGAATTTGCCGTCGAAAACCGCCGGAGCAGATCCGGTGGCATATCGGGCAGTGCAGAGCTGCAGTGTCTGAAAAAAACACCCCTTGATCTGTTCGGGGAATTTTATGAAAAACAGAATGGGATTCCCATGTCTGACACAGAACAGGAGCTGCTTGAAGAGGTGATCAAAAGCATGGAAGAGGTGGGAGTATGAGACCGATAGAGCTGGAGATGGAGGCTTTTGGGCCTTATGCGGGCAATACCTGTATCTCTTTTGAGAATTGTCAGAGAGCAGGGCTGTTTCTGATCTGCGGTGACACAGGAGCCGGCAAAACGACAATCTTCGACGGCATTGCCTTTGCGCTGTACGACGCAGCCAGCACGGAAGTCAGAAAGCCTGAAAATCTCCACAGCGATTATGTGGAGGAGAAGGCCATGAGCAAAGTGCGTCTGCTGTTTTCCCACAAAGGAGAGCAGTATCAGGTGACCAGGACGTTTAATTTGAACAGGAAGCATGAAGCGCTTCTGGAGTGCCCGGACAAAAGTGTGCTGACGGGAAGAAGGGCAGTGAACCAGAAGCTGCAGGATATTCTGGGGCTTGATTACAGGCAGTTTAAACAGGTTTCCATGATTGCCCAAGGTGAATTTATGAACCTTCTGCTGGCAAAAAGTGACATGAGAAGCGAGATTTTCCGGAAAGTATTCGACACGGAATTCTATAAAATCATCGCGGACCGTCTGAAAAGCATGAGTATGCAGCAGCGGGAGGAAGAAAGGCTGAGGGAAGAGCGCCGCAGGCAGGTCCTGGAGTCCTGGGATGCGCTGCATCCGGAATGTACACTGGGGGACAGGGAAAAAGAGGATATTTTCGAGGTTCTTGACAGCCGTATCCTTTCCTCCCGGGAAAAGGAAAAGAGCAGCCGGAAGGAGGAGCAGCGCCTGGAAAAAGAGAAAGACAGAGCCCTTAAAAATCTGGAGCGGATACAAAAGGATAACGGAGAACTGAAGAACCTGGATGCCCTGAGAGGGGAGCTGGAAGGGACAAAAGTGCAGGCCGGACAGATCAGAGAGCTGGAAAAAAAGCTGTCTGAGGGGAAGAAGGCAAATCTTTATATCAAACCTCTTGCCGAGGATTGTGCAGCGAAAAAAAAGTTGGAAACTGACGAGGAAGTGCGTATAAAGGAACTGAAGTCTCAGACAAGGGAACTGGAACAGGAGAAAAAGGCACTGCTTATCCAGGCAGCCGCTGCGGAGAAAGAAGAGAAGCTCAGCGCAGAGATAGCAGCGCTGGAAGAACAGCTTTTGCTTTACGGGAAATGGCAGCAGGAGGCTGAGGTCCTTCTGAAACTGGAATCACGAAAGGAAGAACTGCTGGAAAGTGCAGAGAAGCAGATCACGGCACAGAAGGAGCAGGCAATCGCTTATGAAACCTACAGGGAGGAATTTTTCAGAAGTCAGGCAGGCCTGCTGGCCAGGGACCTGGAAGAAGGAAAACCCTGTCCCGTATGCGGCTCCAGGGTACATCCGGCAAAGGCTGCCTGTGAAAAACAGGAGCTGAGCGAGGCAGCGCTGAAAGAGATGGAGGCACAAAAGGAGAAGACATCTGCAGAACTGCAGAGGACCCTGACAGCCCTTGCGGAGAATGAGAAGGAATGGCAGACCAGAATGGAGCATCTGCGCAGGGAAGAGGTACTGGCAGGTAAAAAAAGCGGTGCTGCCATGCAAAAAAAAGCCTCCTCACTGATAAAAGAGACAAACGCGCGCCTGGAGAGAAAGAAGGCGAAAAGCCGCCCGGGTCTTCCGTCCCAAGAGGCGGTCAGGAAAAGACTGGAGGAGAATGCGCAGCGCCGGGCAGCCGCGGAAAGAGAGACACAGATCTGTGAAAAACGAGGAGCCAGGCTGGCAAAGGAAAGAAAAGAGGCAGAAGGAAAGCTGCTTCTGGAAGTAAAACAGCAGAAGTTTCCAAGCAGGGCAAAGGCCATGGAGGCATGTCTGGACAGAGAAGAGCTGGACCGTATGGAGAAAGAAACACAGGCATATGAAAATCATGTGAGGGACTTGCAGATCAGGATCAGGAGTCTGGCGCCTTCCCTGCGCGGAAAGAAACTGTGCCCGGAGGAGGAGGTACGGGAACAGATACAGCGGGCGGAACAGCAGCTGAAAATTGTGCGTAATAAACTCCGGGAGGAGTACAGTGCTCTTGAAAGGACAAAAGAGGTGCGCAGACAGCTTCAGGTATTGTTTGAGGAGAGCAGCAGGACAGAGAAGACCAGGCTGGCTCTGCAGGGCCTTTCTGACACTGCCTGCGGCAGCCTGAAGGGAAAGCCGAAGATATCCCTGGAGCGCTATGTGCAGTCCGCTTATTTCCGTATGATCACCCAGGAGGCCAACAGGCGGCTGGAACACATGTCTTCAGGCAGATACGAACTGCTCGTGCGGGAGGAAAAGGAAAATCTGCAGTCCAGGTCCGGTCTGGATCTGGATGTCTATGATTACCATACCGGCAAGGTGAGAAGCATCCGTTCCCTGTCCGGCGGAGAGAGCTTTCAGGCAGCGCTGAGCCTGGCCCTCGGTGTCTCCGGGGTCATCGGGCAGTTTGCGGGAGGCATCCGGGTGGAGACCGTGTTTGTTGACGAGGGTTTCGGCAGTCTGGATGAGCAGTCTTTGGAGACTGCGGTGGAGACTTTATCGGCTCTTTCCAGGGAGGACTGCCTGGTGGGAATCATCTCCCATGTGCCGGAGTTAAAAGAGCGTATAGAATGCAGGATAGAGGTGGAAAAAAACAGGGGCGGAAGTTCCGTGTTTTTCACCGCTTGAACCTCTAAAAAAACATAAGAATAACTTGATAAAAAAGCCGAAAGCATGTATAATGAATTTATTGATAAATTATTGTCATTTACTGCGCCCAAAAGCGGGAAAAGCAGTAGGGAAAGGATGGAAAAATGCATTTAATCAACGACGAAAATGGCAACATGGTTCCTCACGGACATGACCATGAGCATGACCATGTTCACAGCCATGAACACAGCCACGGCTGCAGCAGCTGTTCAGAGGGCGAATGTGGCGGAAATTGTACAGAGGAAGTGGTAGCACTTTTGAACTATATGCTTTCCCACAACGAGCATCACGCACAGGAGCTTGATCAGATGGCAGATAATCTGTCAAAGCTTGGCATGGAAGATGCAGCCAAGACCATCAAGGAAGGCGTTGCTGATTTCCAGAAAGGAAATATGCGTCTGGGCCTGGCACTGACACTGGTAAAAGAACATTTGAAGGAGGCGTAGGCTATGTGTCTTGCAACTGTACAGAGAAGCGATGACAACACGGTCATCTGCAGAAATGTGAGCAGAATCGACGTAGATGGTGAAAAGCTTATCATACGTGACATCATGGGCGAGGAGCGAACCATTATCGGTAAAATATTAATGGTGGACCTTGCAAACAGCCTTGTTAAGCTGGACTGCCAGTAAGCAGCAGAAAAAGTATGGAGGACTTTCTGCTGTGCCAACACACGATTTTAGGGCTTCGGCCTTAAAAATAAATAAACAAAGCGGAGGTAGTAACTATGAAATTATCTGAAGCAATGAAGAACAAAATGCTCCTTTCATTTGAGCTGTTCCCACCAAAGACAGACAAAGGTATGGAAAATCTGCCGGGAACGATCGAGCATCTTTGTAAGTACCAGCCGGAGTACATTTCCTGTACATACGGTGCGGGCGGAACCAATGTGGGCAAGAACATGGATGTATGTAAAATGATCAAAGACGCCGGAACCATCCCGGTAACACATTTTACATGTATCGGTAACACCGCAGAAGGAATCAAAGAACAGCTTCAGAATTACCTGGACAATGGCGTAGATCATATGCTGGCACTTCGCGGCGACCTTCCATTCGGATGGACAGGAACCGGCGGAGATTTCGCTTACGCAACAGATCTGGTAGCTTATGTCCGCAAAGAATTCGGCGATAAGATCGAAATCGCTGTAGCAGGTTCACCGGAAGGACATATCGCATGCCGCAGTCTTGAATCTGATATCGCTGTCCTGAAACAGAAACAGGATAACGGTGCTGACTACATCATGACTCAGCTTTGCTGGGATATGGAGCAGTTCAAACGCTGGCTGGATGCCATCCGTACTGCAGGCGTTACAATGCCGGTTGACGTTGGAATTATGCCGATTCTGGATCAGGCTGCTACAATCAATATGGCACTGTCACGTAATGGCTGTGTAATGCCGCGTAAACTTTGCGAGATCATCTCCAAAAACTGGATCTTCCCGAATCCGTTCGACAAAGATCCGTTCGACGCTGCTGTTGATGAAAAGAAAGCAGCATTCAAAGAGGCAGGTATCGAGTACACAATCAGACAGATCGATGAGTACCGCGCACTGGGCGTTAACGGTATCCATCTGTATGCTCTGAACAAATGGAAAGACGTATCTGAAATCATTGACAGATGCGGTCTTCGCACACTTGTTTAAAATGTATTAAAATCATATTTTAGGAGGTGCCCTTTTCATGGCACATGTAATTGCAATTGCCGGCAAAGGCGGCGTAGGCAAGACGACCCTGACAGGCCTGATCATCCAGTATCTGGCTGAAAAAGGCAGGGGACCGATTCTTGCAGTAGATGCAGATGCGAATTCAAACTTAAATGAAGTCCTGGGCATGGAGCTTGAGGCAACTCTGGGCGATATCCGTGAGGAAGTGGCCCGTGCGGAGATGTCAAAGGAAAATCCCATTCCGGCCGGAATGACAAAAGCTGATTATATGGAATTCAAGTTTGATGATGCATTGATTGAAAATGATGATTATGACCTGCTTGTCATGGGACGTACCCAGGGGAAAGGCTGCTACTGCTTCGTGAATGGACTTCTGCAGGCTCAGCTTGCAAAGCTGCAAAAGAATTATCCATATATCATCGTGGACAATGAAGCCGGTATGGAGCATATCAGCAGAGGCGTTCTTCCCAGTATGCAGACAGCGATTCTGGTCAGCGACTGCTCCAGAAGAGGTGTTCAGGCAGTGGGCAGGATCGCGGAACTGATAAAAGAATGTGACATGCACCCGAAGCAGGTTGGGCTTATCATCAACCGTGCGCCGGGCGGGGTACTCAATGCGGGCACAAAAGAGGAGATAGAGAAACAGGGCCTCACCCTTTTGGGAATCGTCCCGCAGGATGAAACTGTATATGACTTCGACTGCGACGGTACACCCATCGTGAAGCTTCCGGAAGATTCACCGGTGAGAAAAGCGATCAGGGATATCGTGGACAAGCTGGAGTTATAAAACCGGGGAAGCGGACCCGGATAAAAAAGCAAAAAGAGGCGAAAAACAAGGAGGATATTCATGAGTGAATTCAAATTAACCACAGTAGAAGAATTTGAAGCTGCTACTGCACGTCTCCTGGAAACAGGTGCAAAAGTCGGTGCTGACGCTTGGCAGTTCCGCGTAAAAAATCAGACACCCCATTGTAAATTTGGTGAAGAAGGCGTTTGCTGCCGTATCTGTACAATGGGACCGTGCCGTATTACAAAAAAAGCTCCGAGAGGAATCTGCGGATGTGATGTACACGGTATCGTAGGACGTAACTACCTGAAATTTACAGCAGGCGGTTCTGCAACACACTCTGACCATGGCCGTGAAATCTGCCATACCTTATATGAATCTGCAGCTGACGGCTGTTATAAGGTAAAAGATCCGGATAAACTGATCCGTATCGCAAAAGAGTGGGGAATCGAGACCGAAGGAAAAGATATCTATGATCTGGCACACGAAGTTGCTGAGACAGGTCTGATGGAATACGGTAAACCTTTCGGAACTCAGAGATTCTTAAAGAGAGCACCGGAATCACAGCAGGAACTGTGGGAAAAGAATGAACTTGCTCCAAGAGCAATCGACCGCGAGGTTTCCTGTTCCTTACATATGAGCCACATGGGATGTTCTTCCAAACCGGAAGCACTGGTAAAACAGGCAATCCGTGCAGGCTTAAGTGATGGATGGGGCGGTTCCATGATGGGAACAGAGTTCTCAGACGTACTGTTCGGAACACCGAAGCCGATTGAGACAGAAGCAAACTTGGGCGTTATGGTTGAGGAGAATGTCAATATCGTTGTTCACGGACATGATCCCAGTCTTTCTGAGATGATCTGTGAATTCGCAGATGATCCGGAAATGATCGCGTACGCAAAAGAGATGGGTGCAAAAGGCATCACCGTATCCGGCGTATGCTGTACCTCAAATGAAGTTGCAATGCGCCGTGGTATTCCTATGGCCGGTAACTTCCTGCAGCAGGAAAACGTTGTTCTGACAGGTGCTTGTGAAGCGATCGTCGTAGACGTACAGTGTATCTTCCCGGCACTTGGTCCTTTGAGCAAATGTTTCCACACAAAATTCATCACAACTTCTCCGATTGCTCAGATGCCGGATTCTGAATTTATCAGATTCGATGCTCACACAGCAGGCGAGAAAGCAAAATTAATCGTTAAGACAGCTATCGAGAACTACAAAAACAGAAAACCCGAACTGGTACATATTCCGCAGATGAAACAGAAAGCAACTGTTGGATATTCCACAGAAGCGATCGTAAAAGCTCTGGACGGCGTAACCAACTCACAGGTAGATGAGCTGGGAACCACAAAACCGTTATTAGAGTGTATCACCTCCGGTGTTCTCCGTGGTGCTGTTGCAATGGTTGGATGTAACAACCCGAAAGTTCGTCCTGACTTAGCTCATATTGAACTTATGAAAAAACTGGTTGCTAACGATATCATCATCATCGCTTCCGGATGTTCTGCACAGGCGGCTGCAAAAGCTGGTCTGATGGACAAGAGAGCGAAAGATGTCTGCGGCGCCGGACTTAAGAGAGTTTGTGAACTGGCTGACATTCCGCCGGTACTGCACATGGGCTCATGCGTAGATATCAGCCGTATGCTGGTTCTGGCAGCTACATTGGCAAAAGACGCAGGTCTGCACATTTCCCAGCTTCCAGTTGTTGGCTGTGCTCCTGAGTGGATGTCTGAAAAAGCAGTTTCCATCGGTAACTATGTAATTGGTTCCGGTATTGATACCTTCTTAGGTGTTGACCCGTACGCTGCAGGTTCCAGTGAAATGGTTGAAATCCTGACCAACGGAACAAGAGAATGGGTAGAGGCTGCATTTACAGTTGAAAAAGATATTGAAAAACTGGGCGATGCTATGATCGCAAGAATCGAAGAGAAGAGAGCTGCTCTTGGAATCTAATCTTTATCAGGAAAGGTGAATGACATGAAAATTGCAGTAACAGGAAAAGGCGGCGTTGGAAAGACTACTTTTGCTGCGACGCTGGCGCGTTTATATGCGGATGAGGGAAGAAAGGTGCTTGCTGCGGATGTGGATCCGGATGCGAATCTGGGGCTGGCACTTGGGTTTGATGATGAAACTCTGGATTCCATTGTTCCCATTACTAAGATGCGGAAGCTGGTGGAAGAACGTACCGGGGCCAATGAGGAAAATCAGTTCTACCGGATCAATCCAAAGGTGGACGATATCCCGGATACATATTCCAAAGAAGTGAACGGAGTCAAGCTGCTTGTGCTTGGTACTGTGGAAACCGGCGGCGGCGGTTGTGTATGCCCGGAGCACGTCATGCTCCGCAGGATCATCAATAACCTGGTGCTTCACAGAGATGATGTGGTGATCATGGATATGGAAGCCGGATTGGAGCACCTCGGCCGGGGTACTACCGAATCCATGGACCAGTTCATTGTGGTCATTGAACCGGGTGCCAGAAGCGTACAGACTTATAAGAACGTAAAAAGGCTGGCAAAGGACCTGGGCGTAAAACAGGTTCGTGTTGTAGCCAACAAGGTTCGGAACGAAGAGGATGAAGCGTTTGTGAAGGCGCATATACCGCAGGAAGATTTGCTGGGATTCATTCACTATAACACCGAAGTGATGGATGCAGACCGTCAGGGTAAGTCTCCATATGACTTCAGCAATACTGTAAAAGAGGAAATTACAAACATTAAAAACATAATCGACCAAGGATTATGAGAAGGTCAGGAGGAAGAGAACATTGACATTATTTGAAACCGTATTTAGTGGAAATGACGCTGTCTATGGATTAACAGAAGGCGCTATTAATGCTGCAATCGAACAGCACGGTGCTGACAAGGCTGTCAGCTTCCCGAACACCGCTTACTGCTTACCATGCTACTATGCAGTGACAGGCGTGAAGGTTAAAACTTTAGGAGAATTAAAAG
>ERZ507591.23-NODE-23-length-56821-cov-6.253_pt1 | contig 56821 bp, 32 predicted proteins | sample MGYA00513434_ERZ507591 | MGnify/ENA metagenome assembly ERZ507591 | reverse complement strand
TTCAGACGTGTGCTCTTCCGATCTACCTGAAGATATTTATATTCAGTCGGTGACCTTGAACGGGAAGAAATACAAGGATTTTTTCATTACTCATCAGGATATAACGAATGGCGGGACAATGATATTTAAAATGGGTAAGAAACCGTCTAATTGGGGTAGATGAATTAATTTTTGTTTGAATAAAATAAAAGGCTGCTTCTGAGCAGCCTTTTATCATATTATAGATGTTTTTTACTTGGATTCTTCCGAACTTTGCAACATCTGGAACAACTTATCCAGTTTCGGAGCCATGATAATCTCCGTACGGCGGTTTTTGCTTCTGCCTTCTGCTGTTTCATTATCGGCAACAGGCATATATTCACCACGGCCGCTGGGTTGTATCTGCAGAGGATTCACATGATAGTTCTTGATCAGGATACGGACTACGGAGGTGGCACGGATCACACTTAAATCCCAGTTATCTTTGAATTGTACGGTGTTGATAGGCTTATTATCCGTATGTCCCTCGATAAATACATCGATGTCCGTCTGCTTGTTCAACACTTCGGCCAGTTTACCGAGAGCTTCCTCTCCACGTTTGTCCAGGCGGGCACTTCCTGATTGGAATAGTAGTTTGTCAGACATGGCTACATATACTTTTCCGTCTTTCTCACGAACGGTCAGCTCGTCAGTACTGAAGCCAAGTAATGCATCTTTTACATTACTCAAAAGGTTTTGTACCTTATCGTTCTGCGCTTTAATCATGTCCTGCAATTCATTGATGGTGCGTTCTCTTTCGTTAAGCTCGTTTTTTTTCTGGTTCAACAGTGCATTCAGCTTTTCCTGTTCGGTCATGTTGACATTCAACATACTTTGATATTGGCGGATACTATTTCCCATTTTCGTAGTATCACGCAGGAGGTTTTTGATTTGTGCTGACATTTGGTCACCTGTGTCACGGCAGTCAGTCAACAGTCTTTGTAAACTATCTTTGCTTGTGGTGGCTGCCATCTCTGCGAGCATAAACTTCTTTTTCGTTACACACGAAGTACATAAAAGTAACGTCAGTAGAGTAAATAATGTAATTTTCTTCATTGTGTTTTATATTTTAAGTGAGTATGCGTAATCAGCGTTGCAGAAACTCACAAAGTTTCTGTACAGCCAGTGCGCGATGGCTGATTTTGTTCTTTATATCATTTCCCAATTCGGCAAAAGTATGGTCGTAACCTTCAGGCTTGAATATAGGGTCGTAGCCAAAACCGGAATCACCCCGTTTTTCTTTGATTATTTCGCCTTTTATCACTCCTTCGAAGAGATACTCCTTTCCATCTAAGATGAGTGAAATAGCAGTGCGGAATTGTGCTCTGCGATTCTCTTTTCCTTCCAGTTCGTGAAGCAGTTTGAGCATATTGGCTTGTGCGTCGTGTCCTTCTCCTCCTGCATAGCGGGCGGAATAGACACCGGGAGCTCCGTTCAGCGCTTCTACTTCCAGGCCGGTGTCGTCGGCAAAACAATCCAGGTGATAATTGTTATAGATAAAAGAAGATTTCAACAGGGCATTTCCTTCCAGTGTTTCAGCTGTTTCGGGAATGTCGGTCTGGCAACCGATATCATTGAGACTTAGCAATTCTACTTTGTCTCCCAGTATAGCAGCAACTTCTTCCAGTTTATGAGCATTATTGGTAGCAAATACAAGTTTGCGTTTCATCATTTTATTTTTTGTTTTAACAGAGTTGTTCAATACTTATCAACCGGTTATTTTACTTTGAGTTTATCAAATCCTTCACCATACACACCGATTACGGAGCTTTGCGAAATGAATGCGTTCGGATCAATACGTTTTACCAAACGGAAGATTTCGAGTGACTGACGCTTTTTGGCAAGCACTACCAGCACCTTCACGTTGTTTTTACTGTACCATCCCGTACCGTCGAGTATGGTTACTCCGCGGTTGGTATCTCTAATAATATGGTCGGCTATTTCGTCATATTTCTTGGAGAAGATGAAAAATTGAACCGATTGACGGGCACTGTTGATAATCCAGTCGAGTACGACACCGATAATGAACAGGGTGACGAAGCCGAAGATAACCCGGCGCCAATCATGGAATATAAAATAACAGGAACCGATAATGAATACATCACAGATCATAATCATTCGTCCGAGTGATACATCTCTGTATTTATTAACAACAGCAGCGATAATATCTGTTCCACCCGTACTTCCGTTGTAGTTGAAAGTGATGCCCAAACCTACACCACACATGGCCGCACCGATAATACAAGCCATGAAGTCTTGTCCTGCACCGAGCAGCAACGGTTTGCCGTCAGGCGTCATATCCGGAGCTACAACGTAGTTATTTACTATTAACTGAAAAAGCCAAAGCAAAAAGGTCAACACAAAAATAGCATAGGTAGTCTTTATGCTGAATCGCGGGCCCAATATCCGGATGGCAAATGTCATCAGCACTGCATTTATGATGAAGTATGACCATTGGATTGGAAATCCTGTTGCATAATATATAATAGCCCCGATACCGGTAGTTCCTCCGGTAGTTATCTGATAAGGTAACAGGAATGCAGCCCATCCCAAAGAATAGCTTATCAATCCGAGAGTGATGTAGATATAATCTTTCACTTCTCTCATTACTTCCGCTTTTGTTAGTTTATGCATAGGATTTATAATTATGTTAGGCACGGATTACGCGGATAACACGGTTTAGAATTTAGAGTCAATCAGAACCGTGTTATCCGTGTAATCCGTGCCTAATTTGTTTTTAAACAACAACGTTTACAATCTTTTTCGGAACGACAATGACTTTCTTCGGAGTCTTGCCATCCATCCACTTTTGTGAACGTTCGTCGGCTAATACTGCCGCCTGGATAGCGTCCGAAGCTTCATCTGCTGCAAATTCCATATTGAAACGTGCCTTTCCGTTGAAAGAGATGGTATAGTTGATAGTGTCTTCTTTCAGATATTCTTCGTTGTATGCAGGCCATTGGGCGTCGCATACGGAAGTTTCGTGTCCCAGTACATCCCACAGCTCTTCGCTAACATGCGGAGCGAAAGGTGCAAGAGTGATAATGAGCTGTTCCAGAATCTCTTTTTTGCTGCATTTCAGGTTGAAGAGTTCGTTTACACAAATCATGAATGCGCTGATAGATGTATTGTAAGAGAACTGTTCAATATCACCTGTCACCTTCTTAATCAATTTATGAAGGCTCTTCAATTCTTCTTTTGTTGCAGGTTCGTCCGTTACCAGATATTCGTCTGTACGGCTGTAGAACAGCGACCAGAATTTGCGGATAAAACGGTGTACACCGTCAATTCCGTTGGTATCCCACGGTTTGGATTGTTCTACCGGTCCAAGGAACATTTCGTACATACGAAGTGTATCTGCACCGTATTTTTCAACAATCATATCCGGATTGACAACATTGAACATGGATTTACTCATCTTTTCAACTGCCCATCCGCAAACGTATTTTCCGTCTTCGAGGATAAACTCGGCCGTTTTATATTCAGGACGCCATGCCTTGAATGCTTCCAGATCCAAAATATCATTAGATACGATATTTACGTCTACGTGAATAGGAGTAACTTCGTACTGATCTTTCAGGTTCAGCGAAACGAAAGTATTGGTGTCTTTGATACGATATACAAAGTTACTGCGACCTTGAATCATTCCCTGGTTTACTAACTTCTGGAATGGTTCTTCCATGATAGATACACCTACATCGTGCAGGAATTTATTCCAGAAACGAGAGTAGATCAAGTGTCCGGTAGCATGTTCGGTACCACCTACATAAAGGTCTACGTTCTTCCAGTACTGATCGATTTTCGGATCAACCAATGCTTTATGATTACGTGGGTCCATGTAACGGAGATAATATGCCGAAGAACCGGCGAATCCCGGCATGGTGTTCAGTTCCAGCGGGAAGACGGTTACATTGTCAATCTTCTCATTTTCTACTACACATTTGTTTACTGTGTCCCAAGCCCATTTGGTAGCGTGTCCCAATGGAGGTTCACCTGTTTCGGTAGGCAGGAATTTAGCTACTTCCGGAAGTTCCAGTGGCAGACAGCTTTCGTCGATCATGTAAGGCATTCCGTCTTTGTAGTAAACAGGGAACGGTTCGCCCCAGTAACGCTGGCGTGAGAAGATAGCGTCGCGCAGACGGTAGTTCACTTTCACACGGCCCAGATTATGTTCTTTTACATATTTCTTGGTTGTTTCTATTGCTTCTTTGATCGTCAGTCCGTTCAGCGAAAGATCGCAATAGGGAGTAACGTCAGGACGCGGAGAGTTGCAAACGATCCCTTCTTTGGCATCGAAACTTTCTTCGCTTACATCACAACCTTCTACCAACGGACGGATTTCCAGTCCGAAATGTTTGGCGAATGCATAGTCGCGGCTATCATGAGCAGGTACAGCCATAATAGCACCTGTTCCGTATCCGGCCAATACGTAATCGCTGATCCAGACGGGCACTGCTTCACCTGTGAACGGGTTGATGGCATACGAGCCGCTGAATACACCGGTAACACTGCGGTCGGCGATACGTTCGCGTTCCGTACGTTTTTTGGTACGGTCGAGGTAAGCATCTACTTCTGCTTTTTGTTCAGGAGTCGTTAATTGTGCCACCAGTTCGCTTTCCGGAGCCAATACCATGAAGGTGACACCGAACATGGTATCTGCGCGAGTGGTGAAAATGGTGAATTCGAGATCACTGTCTTTTACTTTGAATTGCACTTCAGCACCTTCCGAGCGTCCAATCCAGTTTCTTTGAGTTTCTTTCAGAGAATCTGTCCAGTCGATTGTATCTAATCCGTCGAGCAGGCGTTGTGCGTAAGCAGATACACGCAGACACCATTGACGCATTTTCTTTTGTATAACGGGGTAACCACCACGTTCGCTCACTCCGTCCACTACTTCGTCGTTCGCCAATACAGTTCCTAATTCAGCACACCAGTTTACCATGGTTTCACCCAGATAAGCGATACGATAGTTCATCAGGATTTCCTGCTGTTCTTTTTCGCTTTTGGCATTCCACTCTTCGGCAGTAAAGCTGATTTCTTCGCTGCAAGCGGCGTTTAATCCTTCGTTTCCGTAGATTGCAAAAGCCTTTTCCAATTCTTCGATAGGACGGGCTTCCTGTTCGTCGTTGCAATAGTAGCTGTTGAACATTTTTTGGAAGGCCCATTGTGTCCAGTGATAATATTCCGGGTCGCAAGTACGGATTTCACGGTTCCAGTCGAAAGAGAACCCTATCTTATCCAACTGCTCGCGGTAACGGTCGATATTTTTGACGGTAGTGATTGCAGGATGCTGTCCGGTTTGGATGGCATACTGTTCTGCAGGCAGACCGTATGCGTCATATCCCATCGGATTGAGTACATTGAAGCCTTGCAGTCGTTTGTAACGGGCATAAATATCGGAAGCAATATATCCCAGCGGGTGTCCTACGTGTAGGCCAGCTCCTGATGGATAAGGGAACATGTTTAGTACATAAAATTTTTGCTTCGAATCATCTTCCGTAACTTGGTAGGTTTTCTCTTCCACCCACCTTTTCTGCCACTTCTTTTCAATTTCTCTGAAATTGTACTCCATAGTGATAAAGTTTTTATTTATAGTGATTTATACTGTTATTTCTAATTCGAGGCACAAATTTACGTGTTTATTTTCAGATAACCACGCTTTCCCTATTGACTTTCTTGTTTTTATTTCGTATATTTGGGGAAATTAAAAATAGAAAACGAATGATGAAAGATATAAATATTGTGACATAAGTTCAATAGGTGGATGTGCGAAATGCATAACATAGGATAACGAATGGGCAAGAAACTGTGAAGGTTCTTGCCCATTTTTGTTGCAATAATTCTATTTCAGGTATTAAAAGCGTCAAAAAAGAGTTTATAATAAACTTGGATACCGTTTATAATAAACCCCTTCGTTATTTATTAAAAACTTGAATAGAGTTTATTCGATTTCGAGGTTTTCGTGTAAAGAAGAAAGAATGACTGCAATGAATAACCGTCATCTTCTTTTCTTATTTGATAAATAATTGATACAATAGAACTAGTGAATGCGTTGATTATATTATTTTACAATATGTCGTTGTTTTGCCCGATAATCGATTCTCCAACGTAAAAAGCTTCAGATTGAACAGAAACCATTGTTGAGTCAAAAAAAATGTAGAAATCGTCTGTCATATCATATAATTCTGTAATTTTGTTGTGCAAGTCCCATAAAACAGCACTTCTAAGTTAATCTTTTAATACTAAAAAATACATATAAGTATGAAAATGAATTTCCATTGTTTTGCGAATCTTGTTCCGGTAATGATTTTCGCGCTTTTCTCGAATAGCGGACTGATAAACGCAACTGAAGTCGGAAAACGTACTCACGCATTGGAAGCATCGGCCTGGAACGAATCCAAATGGATTTCAGCAGTAGACGCTCCTGTAGTGAAAGGACATAACAACGGTCGCGCAGCCGATGGTGCCAGTTGGTTCGTGTCCACCGTGAAAAATGAACAGAAAGTCATCTCTGCCAAGTGGATGACCGCCGGACTGGGAGTTTACGAGTTGTATGTGAATGGGAAACCCGTAGGCGGAGAATTCCTGAAACCGGGCTTCACACACTATGCCAAGACCAAACGTTCTTTCACCTATGATATCACAGACGTCATCCGTACCAAGCCAAACGCCGACAACATGCTCTCCGTACAGGTGACACCGGGATGGTGGGCTGACAAAATCATAACCCCCGGAGGATATGACGGCATGATAGGCAAAAAGTGTGCCTTCCGCGGTGTATTGGAACTGACTTTTTCTGACGGAACTAAGAAGTGCTACGGTACCGACTTCGAAAACTGGAAAGCCGGAATTGCCGGTCCGGTGAAACATGCCGGCATCTTTGACGGAGAAGAGTATGATGCACGCGAACCGATGGGCTACGAATGTGTGGACAAACTCTCCACACCCGAAGAGAATACCGAATTTTCTGGTGACATTCTGCCTTCGGACGGAGCGGAGGTCTATCTGCGCACCGATCTCGCCCTCGCTCCTGTCAGAGCATACATTTGGAAGAAGATAGAAAGAGCGAAAGAAAACGAGTTCGGTAAAGTGATTATCGCCCGTGAGTTCGCATCGGGCACGGAGATGACCATAAGTCCGGGAGAGACATTAGTGGTGGATTTCGGGCAAAACTGTGCCGGCATACCCTCTTTCGTATTCAAAGCCGCCGAGGGAACAGTGCTGACTTGCTTTCCCGCAGAGTTGCTCAATGACGGCAACGGTGCCAAGATTCGTGGCATGGACGGTCCGGAAGGAAGCTGCCACCGCGAAAACCTGCGCATTCCCCACACTGGTATCCGCTTGGACTACACCTTTGCTGCCGGAGATAACTATGTGGCCTACTATCCTCACTGCACCTTCTTCGGCTACCGCTACGTTTCCATAACTGCCACCGGGAATGTCGCCATCAAGTCGTTGAAATCCATTCCCGTCACTTCCATCACAAAGGAACTGGAGACCGGCACTATCACCACAGGCAACGACCTTGTGAACAAGCTCATCTCCAACACTTATTGGGGACAGCTATCCAACTACCTGTCCATACCCACCGACTGTCCGCAGCGCGACGAGCGTCTGGGCTGGACAGCAGATACACAAGTGTTTGCGGAAACCGGTACGTTCTTTGCTAACACCATGAAGTTCTTTCACAAGTGGATGCGTGACATGCGCGACACCCAGAACAGTTTGGGCGGATTCCCCGGAGTGGCTCCCTTAGCACAATACGGTGATGAGAAAATGCGTTTGGGATGGGCCGATGCCGGAATCATTGTGCCTTGGACGGTGTGGAAACAATTCGGAGATACGCAAATCATTGAGGAGAACTGGAATGCCATGGACCTGTTTATGAACCACATCAACGACACCAAGTATAACCACGAGACGCTCTGCAGCGAGAATGGCAACTACCAATGGGCTGACTGGTTGAGCTACGAACCGCTGGAAAGCTGTAGCGGACTGGCTTTCTCTCCCCAAGGTCCGCTTCCTGATGCCATTAGCTACTGGAACTATCTAAGTGCTTCCTACTGGGTGATAGATGCTTTCATGATGCGCGACATGGCTACCGCTACCGGTCGCAATTCCACCAAATACCAGCAAATGGGCGACTTGGCAAAAGCATACATCAAAGAGAACTTCCTCAACGAAGACGGCACTTTCAAAACCGCCATCCTCAACACCATGCAAACTCCTGCTCTGTTCGCCCTGAAAAACCAGCTTGTGGAAGGCGAAGCCAAAGCGAAGATGATAGACCGCCTGCGCGAAAACTTCGCACAACACGACCTTTGCTTGCAGACCGGATTCCTGGGCACATCTATCCTTATGGCCACCCTCACGGAGAATGGCATGGAAGACATTGCCTATGAACTACTCTTCCAACGTAAGAACCCAAGTTGGCTGTATTCTGTGGACAATGGAGCTACCACTATTTGGGAAAGGTGGAACAGCTATATGATAGATAAGGGAATGGGACCACGTGGTATGAACAGCTTCAATCATTATGCCTACGGATGCGTATGTGAATGGATTTGGGAAACTGTTGCCGGCATTGCAGCCGATCCTGCCACCCCAGGCTTCAAGCATATCATTATGAAACCCATTCCAGACAAGCGATTGGGACACGTAACTGCCGAATACCGTTCCGCCGCCGGACTCATCAAGAGCGCCTGGAAATACGAGGGTGACACTTGGATTTGGGAATTCACCATTCCTAAGGGTGTTACCGCTACCGTAACCCTTCCCGGAGAGATGAAGTCAAAAGACTATGGAAGTGGAACTTACAAGGTGACCAAATAGTTTTTCATGTAGGAATTTGATAGTAAGGAGGTGTATCGAAACTCTCTTTTAACGTGATTGAGGGTCATAATGAATAATAAAACGCAGATTAACGCAAATTATCGCAGAAATAATTTTATAAGTCATTGATTAATATATCAATATAATTGAAATAATCTGCGATAATTTGCGTTAATCTGCGTTTTGACACACTTTCAATTCTTTATTTAAAGGTTTTGACATACCTTCTTTTCTCTTGTTTTGGCAAAATGTATGTCATGTATTTACTATTTAAAAAGGGAGATATCTGGAAAACAAATTGTACAAGAATGGGGAACTGTAAAGGTTATCGTACTATATTTACGATATACGGTTTATATCTTTTCTTTCTCTTCTTTTTCTATCATCTCATCGTAATATACTATGCGTGCGGCACATTCCCGAATAGTCACTTCGCGCAGCACCTCTGTTCGTGCCAGCATATACTCGTATTGCTCTTTGCTAACGGTGAATAGCCGGTTGTATCGCGCTTCGATATATGCCCTGCATAATTTATCAAACGCTTTATAATCTTCGAAAGTATTGGTTGGAAACACATTTGCGAATTCTCGTGAACGGCTTCTGGCCATCGCCCCTAGCACTTTTAACTCATGAGATTTAGGGCGAATGCCGCTGTACACAAGCGTAAATGTTTTGTAGAAGCGTTCGCAGGCTTGATGTAACAAGAAAGAACCTAATTTATAGTCTCTATCTTCATAGGCTAGTTTGCCATGTCTTAAGAATCCTTCTGCTAAGGGAAAGCATTCTTCATATTCTTCTTCCGCATATTGCTTAATCTCCCGATACGGCAACTTCTCCGGTTTGCCAATCTGAAACGTACCGTCGTCATACAACAGAATGCCATCTTTTATAATTTCATAAAAGAAATAATGCTTCCTTCTTATAGCTCGATTGATGGTCGCTGGAGTTTCTACAATAATACTAGGAGGTGCCGGATGCCGTTTCCCTTCCATTCGTGTATCATATTTGGGGACGATAACCTCGCGTGCATGACTCTCTGCTTTAGCTGCATTTCCCGTATCGCATATCACCAGAATATCCAAATCACTTTGGTAGTAAGTACCTCCTCCGCACCCGTCGTATGTTACATCCCAGATGACATATTTTCCCCGCGCATAACTTCCATACAGGATAATCATACGCACGTTCGAAAGATTCGACAATATCAGTTCTTGCAGCACCGCCAACTCTTCTTGCGTGCGTTTGGGCAAACGTTTTATTGATTTTTTCATATTGTTAGCCTATCTGTTTTTTGCATGATGCGCTTGTAATGAGAGTTCCTTTTTTGTATTAAACCTCTTCGCATATCGGCATATCCATTCCTTTGTATACAACTACGATTTTATGAAGCTGTGTAGTGCCGACTGCTCTCTTCACCGTATCGGTGTCAGCATAGCGATTGGCTTGAGCAATAGCTTCCAGTCGCAGTTCTTCTATGCGGCTTTCGGGGTCTTTATACTTGGCATATTTCAGTTCCACAATGTAACTGTGCTTCATGTCGGAATAGATATCCAGTAGCGGACAAAGGAAAATATCGACATAACCTGCCTGTGTGTCCTGTTCAGAGATGGGGCGGTAGAAACGGTTTTGTGCTGTCATGGCAAGTGTGAAGCCATGGACAAAAAATTCGCCTTTCTGCTTGTCGCGCTGGGAAGTGTAGCGTTTCAGACAGTCGGCAATATAGCCGAAGTAAGCTTTCCAAGAACCATCGTAGGCAAGGGCACTGGCAAGTTCGTTTTTCTCGTAACTACTGAAATTAAGTTCGGCTTCGTTGTAGGTACTTAGCAGATAGGTGTAGATTTGTTCGCGGACTACCTGATTGGGGATGGTGAGTTTGGTTCTTCCTTCATACGTGCCGCTAATGGTGAGCATACCGAAATAGTAAAGCAGGCTCACAAAGTTGTCAGGATTGGTAATATTGATGGCAGGAAAACCTTTTTTCAGTTCTCCGGTGACGTAGCCTTCGCTCACCAATGTTTGTATGATGGAGGCATCGTGTGCAAACTCTTTGTCCTTCCGGATGAGCATACGTAATTTTTCGTAGTCGATACGGATATTGTCTTCTACCATATCCCGGGGGGCTTTGCCTCGTTGAATATAATTCTTGACGAAGTAGAGTACCATGTTGGAGTTGTACATAGTGGTTTCACCGTAACATTCTTCTGCAAAGCAGTAGTTGTCATACCAGGGTTTCATTATTTCTATCAGTTCGTCTACACTGTGATTGAATGGACTGGTGGTGGAATAATAGGTAAGCATTTGGCGGACTTCTTCTTCCGTGAAACCTATCATCTCGTTAAATTCCGGTGTGAGCGAGTAGTTGGTTCCGATGTTGAAACCGCTTGTGAGGTCGTCCATTGTCACGGGACTTACGCCGGTAATGAAACAGCGTTCAATGCTGGAATAGGTTCCGGCTTTAATTTTATTGAAGAAGGCACGCAGATAATCTTCGCCATGCGTTTCGTCCGTATAACGGTGCAGGCTTTCTATATCAGAGAGAATGGCGTTGGTGAAATGATCGTATTCGTCAATAAAGAGGTAAATACGTTGGTTGGTCTTATTACATTCTGTGAACAGGTATTCAAATTGTTCGACAGCTCCTTCTTTTTTGTCGAGTTCTTCTTTGATGCCTTTGGGGAGATAGTCGGCGTAAATGTCACAGAAGTAGTCGAACATTGTTTGGCAATGCGCGTCCAGTCCCTTGCGGTAGTTGTGCAGTTCGCCTACTATTCCGGAGAAGTTGAGGTATAGTACCAGATAGCTGTTCCGGTCGCGCGTAGGATGCTTTCCGATGTAAAGGTCGCCAAACAGCGCTTCGAATTTATCCTTGGCAAGTATATCATAATAGTGCTGCAACATACTTACTGTGAGACTTTTGCCGAAACGGCGCGGGCGAATAAAGAAGAAAAACTTGTCCGCCTCTTCTATCATGGGTATAAACCGGGTTTTGTCTACATAATAACAGTCGTCGCGGCGGATTACTGCAAAGTTCATCATGCCATAGGGGATACGTTTCCTGTCCGGTGCTGTATATTTTTCCATAACTTTTTCCTTATTTTAGGAGCTTTCTTTGAACATAAACAAAGGTACGGGCTTTTTGTTACTTCTCCAAACAAACATTCCATAACTTCTCGCTATCTTTGCACTCTATTAAAAAACATCACCATCACTATGGAATTGAAGCATGGATATTACCATCTGATTGCGATACTTGTAGTTGCTATCTGGGGACTGACCTTTATATCAACCAAAGTACTGATTAATCACGGACTGACCCCTCAAGAGATATTCTTTTATCGTTTTCTCATTGCTTATCTGGGCATTTGGGTGATTTCTCCCAAACGTCTGTTTGCGGGTAATTGGAAAGACGAACTTTGGTTGATGGCAGGAGGTCTTTTCGGTGGCTCACTCTATTTCTTTACCGAGAATACAGCTTTGGGAATCACGCAAGCATCTAATGTCGCTTTCATCATTTGCACAGCTCCTTTGCTTACCACCATTCTTTCCCTTCTCTTTTATAAGAGTGAAAAAGCCACCAAAGGTTTGGTTTATGGTTCCATATTAGCTTTAATCGGAGTGGGACTGGTGGTCTTCAACGGCAGTTTTGTACTTAAATTATCTCCGGTAGGGGATTTGCTTACTTTACTTGCCGCCCTGTCGTGGGCATTTTATAGTTTGGTGATAAAGAAAATGACGGGGCGTTACCCCACTGTATTTATCACTCGCAAGATATTCTTTTATGGAGTATTGACCATACTTCCCGCCTTTCTTCTTCATCCGCTACAACCGGATCTTGACATACTTTTAAAACCGATTGTATTATCCAATCTTTTGTTTCTGGCTGTTCTGGCTTCCTTGATATGTTATGTCCTCTGGAATGTGGTCTTAAAACAGTTGGGAACAGTTAGAGCTTCCAATTATATCTATCTCAATCCGTTGGTGACAATGGTGGCATCCGTAATCATTCTTCACGAACAAATCACGTGGATTACATTATTGGGAGCAGGTTGCATTATATTTGGAGTCTATCAGGCAGAAAAGAAATAAGAAAGAATTTTTTCTATATGCAAATAAGAAATTCTTTCTTATTTCAGTTTGAATGACAGATATGTTTTATTTCTTATTTAGCGAGTAATTGGAAAATTTTATTACTTACATCGCTGTTTTCCTGAACACCACCAAAAAGCTTGGATTGTGGACCGTATGCAAACAGTGGAACCATGATTGGTGTATGTCCTTTAGATACAAACATTGCTTTCATCTTGCCTTCTTTTATGTTTCCGTCACGTAAAGCTAATGCTCCGGTTTCATGATCAGCTGAAATAATCACTAATGTATTTCCATCTTTTTCTGCAAATCTGATAGCAGCTTCTACCGCCTTATCAAAGTCCAATACTTCACGGACAACTGCCGAATAATCATTACTGTGTGCACTTTTGTCTATTCGGGCACCTTCTACCATTAAGAAGAAACCGTTAGTACTTCTGTTCGAAAGATAGTCAATAGCCATTTGGGTGGTAGACGGAAGGAAATCTCCTCGGTTTTCGTTTACGGAAGCCGTTTTACTCTTTGTGGGTAAATATCCCAGTTTTTTAGATTTCTTGATAGCTTTGTCATTCGGTTCCTCTATGACGGTAAACTCTTTTTTGATTTCCTTTTGAACGTTTGGTGCTTGTTTTTCAAATAGTTCATAACTACCGGCAGAAAAGAATGTCAGCTTACTGTTAGGGAGATCTGCCCAAATTTCTTTAGACATTCCACGTTCCGGTTGGTGAGCAAAAAAGGCAGCAGGAGTAGCTCCGTCAAGATTGTCAGTGGTAATGATTCCTGAAATGTAGCCATAGGCGGATAACTTTTCCGGTAAGTTTGGAATAACTTGGTTATTTTCATCCATTCCGAGCGCTCCGTTTTTAGTTTTCTTTCCGGTTGAGTAAGCAGTTCCGGAAGCAGCTGAATCTGTTGTAAACTTGTTGGCAGATTGTGTTCTGACAAAACCGCATGTTTTTAAATTAGTGATAGTAAGTTGCCCTTGATTAGCATACATTCCTGAACAGATATGTGCCAGTCCCATGCCGTCGCCTATCATTAAGATGACATTCTTGATCGGTCTGTCGGTAGCATCAATTTCAAACGAAGGAACATACGAACTCTGTGGATTTTCGTTTTTAAAATCCCCTTTAACGATTTCTTGTGCTGATAGATTATAACATAAGAATAGGGAAAGAATAAATAAACAAGTTTTAAATTTTACATTCATGGCTAATATGTTTTAATTAGAAGTAAGTAATTCAGATATGTTGATTGTATCGTATGGTTTTTCTCCAAATGCAGCATAATATTCTAACTGTATGTTATTATTTTCTTTGTCAATTGAAAGAACGCCGTATCCAGGTAAATCCATTTGTTTGAAGAAACGGATATGGGGAGTTTCTTTTTCAATCCATTCCATACGCTGTTGTAGAGTAGAAGGTTGCCATTGTGGGTGTTCCGTTACTAATTTAGGACTATAATCTATAACTATATTTTGGGGAACTAGCATATTTTTATCTTTGATGACACTGTTGATGAGAATTTGAACGATAGGTCCCCAAGGAGTGTCCCGACAGATAACGGAGTATAGATGTAGATGCGCACAGAGTACGATTGCTTGTTGGCTGGCAATGATTTGCAGTAATTGTTCCCTCTTGGCATTGTCTTGTCGGAATACATGCCAGCATCTTTCGTTTACCGGAATCACAGGCTCGTGTAACATGACAAACTTGTAAGTAGCCTTCGAACCGGCTAGTGACTTTTCTAATTGTTGTAGCCCTTCCGGATTCCGATCCCATGGATCATAACACACAAATAATACATCATCAAGAGTAGTAGTGTAATTGGCTGACTGTAAGGATGGATGTCCTGCCAACCTTGCCATATTGGGTAAGTATACTTTTTCAAAAGCTTCTTTAGCCCCTGGCCCTGTGATATCATGATTACCTTTAGTCATAATGAAAGGTACTTTCAGATTCATTTTGTTGACAGCTTTAAAAGCACTGTTAGCCATCTGTATTGCTTTTTGTGGAGAACCGGCCAATCCTTCTGATAAGTCTCCCATTTGCAGTACAGCTTTTATTGGCGGCTGGTGTTTTTGAACTTTCCCGTTGATTATTCGGGAGAATTCCGGCCATGTATTTTTTGTGAATGCTGAATATTCTTTGGTAACTTGGCGCAGATCATCCGGTTTGGTGGATAACCATTCCATGTCGTGATCTTCCAATAAATCATAGTGTATATCTCCCAACAAGAGAAATGAAAAAGAAGTTTCATTTTGCTTTTGGGAGTATGATTGTAAGGAGGTCAAAAGCGATAAAAGGACAAATAATATTTTATTCATATTCTGTTATTTATTCATTTCAAAAGAAGGGGGTACACTGCCTGCCGCCCAATTCTTATTGGGAGTGTTTCCCATTGTAAATTCCAGTTTCCCACCGTTCATCAGTTCTTTATGTTCGAACCAGGACTGGTTCCAATCTTTGCCATTTAATTTGGCTGATTGGATATATTTATTTGTCAGTGAATAGTTATGGGCAATAACTTCGAATGGTTTGCTGGATCCTGTTTCAATAACTGCTCTTTCGAACATAGGAGTTCCGATGACATAAATTGGCAAACCAGGAGTAATAGGATAGAAACCTAGCATGGAGAAGACTACAAATGCTGACATTCCTCCGCCATCTTCGTCGCCCGGGAGTCCCATCAGGTCATTTCTAAACCATTCATCGAGCAATGTCCTTACTCTTTTTTGGGTTCTCCAGGGTTCTCCTATATAGTTGTACAGATAAGGAATGTGCATACTGGGTTCGTTAGCCATTGAAAATTGGCCTACATTACCCGTATGATCCGGTAATTGCGCATAAAATACATATTTGGCTTCGCCCAATGGGGTGTTATACATCGTTTCAAGATTATTTCTGAATGCTTCTTTCCCTCCCATCAGTTCAATTAAATCAGCAATATTATGGGGAACATCCCATCGGTATATCCAACCGTTATTTTCGCCGTATGCTTCACGAGCACCTAATCCGCCGGCAGTGGCATAATCAAAGGGTTCTATAAATTCGCCTTTTGCATTTTTGGGATGGAAGAATTTTGTTTCAGGATTGAAAATATTCCGATAGTTTTTGCTTCCTTGTAAAAAGTAGTTATAGTCTTCCTCATATCCAAGTTGTTTGGCTATTTGTGCTAGACACCATTCATCGTAAGAGGTACCTAGAGTGACGGCTACTGGTTGGCGTTTTTCAAATGGGTGTACTTCGTCAGCTGTTTCTTGTTCTCCCGGTGCCAATGCCGGTAAATATCCGTTTTCCCAATAGAATTTTGTGATTTCCCCTCCCTTTATGCCTGACCACGGGGCTAACGTTTTTTCTGTAATACCAAGTTTGCAGGCTTCGTAAGCAGCTGATAAATCAAAGTTACGGATTCCTTTTATATATGAATCGATAACAGTGGCTACACCGTGATTGGAATTCATTCTCCGGCTGTCTCCCGTCACTTCAGGAAATGTAGGCATCCAGTTATGTTCCATTTGCTGTGCCATTCTGATAAAAGACTGAATCATGTCAGCTTCCATTCGTGGTTCGATGATAACGCGTAAGGGGTGGACTGCTCTATACGTGTCCCAAATCCAATCGTCGGTATAAAATGGAACAGAATCTTTGTGAATACTATTGTCGAAAGCACTGTAATAGCGGTTGTCTTCCGAAAGGCAAATCATCCGTTCGTAAGTCCGGTAGAGGGAAGTATAGAATATTGCTTTTGCATTTTCGTCTATTCCTTCCACTTTGATTTTATTTAATGTTTGGTTCCAAATGTTTTTGGCAATGTTCATTTGGTTTTCTACATCATAGTCTTTTATTTCCCGTTGTAGGTTGGCTTTGGCTTGTTTCTCATCGATAAAAGAGATACCGTAGCGAACTTTGATTGTTTTTATATCTGTTGAATATAAAAGGGCAATGCCTACATTTTTACCTTTTATAGCGGTGTGGTTGTGATTTATTTCTTCTTTGCTGACAGTCATTGTCTTTTCTGGAAGTGCAGAGGTTTCCATATAAACATAGACCTTGGTCTGGTAGTCTATGTTTTGATAACCGGAAATGGTATTTTCCGTAGTTTTAAGTTCGCCGTTGGTAGTGCTAAGTATTAAATAAGGTGCATCATTTTTTTGGAAGTTTAATTCATAAATTCCTGCCTGATGGGAGGGAGCGAATTTGGTGGACACTTCTTCTTCTTCAAAATAGGAGGAATAAGAATAAGGCTTTATCACTTCATTATCATAACAATAATAATATACCGGTTGTAATCCGCTTTCTGCTCCTTGATAGAAAGACAGGCTGAATGCGGACTTTCCCCGGTGCGAGGTGACGATGACCGGTAACCCTTTTATTTTATCAGAGGCATAATTCTCTCTTTCCGGATAGATGCGGAGCATACTATTGGGAAGATGGACAGTTGGATAAGTAGGAACTAACAGGTGACTGATATTCCCCATATAGGGATTTACATAGTCAACCGGAGTTGATACTATTTCTTGCTTGTTGCTGCATCCATTGACGATTAAAATCATTAATAGTACGAACGGAATGAATTTTCTCTTGTACATAAACAGATTTTTTTATTTTTCGATGGTTTTAATTAGATTTGCTGTAAATATATGGTAGTTTGATTAATGAAAACTTAATGTAACCTTAAAATCTATCTTCTACAAATATTTTTTTTGTAAAGTCTTGTCATTAAGAGAATATTAATCTAATATTAATCACAATAAAATATCTTTGGTTCATCTTTAATGCATTAATCAATACTGTATTCTTTAATTTAATAACTAAGTATTATGAAAAACTACTTCCTATTCTTATTCTTTTTAGTAATAAGTGTATCGGGTTATGCGCAAGGAAAGCGTATAATGGGTAAAGTGACAGATGCTGCGGATGGAATGCCTATCATAGGAGCTACGGTGGTAGCTGTTGATCCTGATGGTAAGACGAACGCTAAATCGGTAGGTACAATTACCGATATAAATGGTACGTTTACACTCAATGTGCCTAATGGATGTCAGGAATTAAAATTCTCGTATGTCGGAATGGAAACAAAAACGGCTAAAATTACCGGTTTGACTCATATAAATGTATCTTTGGCCAGCACGGCGAAGGCTCTTGATGAAGTGGTTGTTACGGCTCTCGGAGTGACGCGTGAAGCTAAGAGTCTTAATTATTCACGGCAGAGTGTAAATGCGGAAGCCTTGGCAGAAAATAGTAGTGGCAATCTGATATCTTCTCTTTCTGGTAAGGTGGCGGGGGTTACCATTACTCCTCCGGGAACGAGCAATGGAAGTGCGCGTATTGTTATTCGCGGAACAAGCTCACTGACAGAAAACTCACAGCCCGTATTCGTGATTGATGGTATGATTATTGAAAACGAACCGGGTGATACAAGTGTAACCGTTGATGGTGGTACAGGTTCTACCGACCTCGGTAATCCGGTAGCGGATATCAATCCGGATGATATTGAAAGCATTGAAATCCTGAAGGGACCGAATGCAGCTGCACTTTATGGTTCGCGTGCTGCACAGGGGGTTGTATTGGTGACAACTAAACGTTCGAGCACATTCGAGAAAACAAAAGTATCTTATAGCGGAAATTTTCAATTTGAAAAAGTGAATCAGTTTTTAGATTATCAGAATGGTTGGGGAACAGGAGAGAACTCTTATTTGCTTGATCATAAACTGACACTTCAACCTAATGGTAACAGATTGCAAACAGATTTACCGAATTTTAGTGGTTATAATTCTTCTGCAGGTGCTAAATTGCGTAGCTGGGGAGCACCTTTGTGGGATCAGGTTATCTATGGACATGACGGTGTGCTTACTACTCATTCTTCACATCCGGACAATGTGAAGGATTTCTACGAAACCGCCCATCGGTACACACATACATTGGCTGTGGAAGGTGGTTCGAAAAAGAATAACTATCGTGTATCTTATACAAGAAGTAAAGGGAATAGTGTAGTACACGGTATAAATGAAAGTTTTAAGGATATATTCAACCTCCGGTTGATGAATACGATTACAAAGTGGATGACTTTGGATTCAAAAATGACTTACTCACATGAAAAGGTAGATAACCGCCAGTATATGAATGGTTCGGATAAGAACCCTATATATGCGTTTGTAACTCTTCCCCGTTCGCTTTCTATTGATGTATTGAAACACTATAAGGATGAAAATGGAAATGAAATGATTCCGATCGGTGAGCGTGGTTACAATCCGTATTGGAATATTTATGAGAATACGAACTCTGATACGCGTGACCGGGTGAGCGGATCGATGAATCTGGAAGTAAAATTACTTCCGGGCTTGAAGGCGGTAGGTAAAGCCGGACTGGATGCTTATTGGTGGAAAGGAATGGAGTTCTTTAATCTGGGTGCACGTAGTGATGTGGACGGTGGTATGAAGAACTGGATCAATAACAGTACTTCTACCAACTTCGAAGCATTACTGATGTATAATAAAACATTCCATAAAATATCAGTCAATGCGATTGCCGGTATTAGCCGGTACGAACGCAACTCGGAGAGACGGACGGAAAGTGTGAATAGTATATTGGTTCCTGATTTTAAGAATATTTCTAACTCGAATGAGTATCCTAGTGCCACTCAAATACAATCTAAGAAGATAATCCGTTCTGCTTACGGCTCGGTGTCATTAGGTTACAATAGTTATGTTTATTTAGATGTAACGGCCCGCAATGATTGGTCGTCTACTTTACCACTGGATAATTGCTCTTATTTTTATCCTTCTTTTGGTACTACGTTTATTTTTACCGATGCATTTAAGATCAAATCACCTATTTTGTCGTTCGGTAAGATTCGTGCTTCTTTTGCTTATGCCGGTTCTGACACAGATCCATATCGGATTAATCAAACCTATAAGTTGGGTAGCATTTATAATGGTTCACCTTTGCAAACCATTAGTACAACTTTAAATAATGATCAACTTTTGCCGGAACGTAACCGTTCTTTGGAACTTGGAGCTGATCTCCGTTTTTTCCATAATCGTTTGGGCGTAGATGTAACTTATTATCGTTCTGATGCCTATGATTTGATAACGAAAGTCGCTTTGCCGGTGCCTAGCGGTTATAGTTTTAAATTCTTGAATACAGGTCATGTACGTAATCAAGGATGGGAAGTTGTGTTGTCTGCTACTCCGGTCAAGACCAAATTGTTTGAATGGAATGCGAATATCAACTGGGCGCGTAATCGGTCAAAAGTGATTAAGGTAGTGGACGGAAATCCTAATGTGCAATTATTGAAATCAAGTAATGTCAGTATTATGTTGGAAGAAGGTATGCCTTATGGAGTCATTCGGGGACGTGCTTGGAAACGTGATGATCAGGGACGTAAATTAGTCGATTCTTCAGGTAAAATATTGGTAACGGATAATACGCAATATTTAGGCTGTGCCGAGCCGAAATGGACGGGAAGTTTTGGAAGCAATTTCAGAATTCAGAATTTTACAGTTAGTTTCCTGTTTGATGCACGTATTGGAGGAACTCTTTATTCGGGAACATGGAATAGAGCGACAACAGCCGGTGTTGTTGCCGAATCTGCCGAAGGGCGTGAAGGATATTATGTGAGTAATGTGATTTATGGTGAGAGTAGTGCGAAGGCAACTTCCGGTTATCAATATCCGGACGCTTATTTTGAAGACGGAACGCCTTGTCTCTTGTTTGTCAAACCTAATAACCGCTATGCTAGTTTTGATGAAAGATCTGTATTTGATGCTTCCTATATTAAATTCCGTGAACTTTCTGTTGCCTACAGTCTTCCGAAGTCTATCATAAAGAAATTGCCGATTAGTGGTCTACGACTGGCTGTGGTAGGACGTAATTTGGCTATTCTTCATCAAAATACTCCTAAAGGCATAGATCCGGAGGCTTCTTCTTCATCAGGAAATGCTCAAGGTATAGAATATGGAGGAATGCCGCCCGTATCTTCTGTCGGATTTGATATTAAACTAACCTTCTAAAGATAGAATATTATGAAACAGATTAAAATATTATTAGCCGGTTTTGCTGCAATGGCCATTTCTTTCGTTTCGTGTACGAATGACTTTGAATCTGCCAATGCCAATCCCAATGAACTTAATGAAATTAATCCTGAATATTTGTTCAATACGAGTTCTTATTATACGCTGAATGCTTTTTGCGGAAGCATGAAAAAAGTGTTGTTGGCCAACTATAGCCATTATTATGGTGGAGCTACCGGTGGACAGGTACAACGGTATGGAAATCAAGGTTCAACCAATGATTCATATTGGAAGAATGTATATAATTATGCTATTTTTCCTGTTCACTTTATACAAATGCAAATGGAAAATGACGAGCAATATCACAATCGTGTACTTATTGCTAAAATATGGGAAAACTATCTTTTCTCACAAGCAGTTTCTATCTGGGGAGGTATTCCCAAAAGTCAGGCTTTTAATGCCGGCGAGAGAGTGCCTTACGATAAGGAATCGGATATTTATTATGCTATGCTGAATGATTTGAAAGCATGTGCCGACGGGTTGAAGATGGATGGAGATGTTTATAAAGCAGACCCTATTTTTCCTTCAGGACAGAAATCCAGCGACTTATTGAAATGGAAGAAGTTTGCCAATTCATTACGTTTGCGTTTGGCGGTTCGTATTTGTAATGCTGACCGTTCGAAAGCGACTGAAGTGATTGATGAACTTATGAAAAATGAACAGAACTTGATGACAAGTAATGAAGATAATTGTCTTTTGCAATGGGGAGATAACGCAGATACAAGAAATTATTTTTATGATTATCTGGTCATCAACCGTGAAAGTAATTTGGATAAGCTTCACTCTGCCGGTGAATCGATTCTGATGTATATGGCTCCCTATGCTGATCCGCGGTTGGAGAAGTTTTTCACTCCTGCCAATGCTGCTTCTATGCCTGATAACTTCCATTGGGCACCTTATTGGGGACAACCGAAAGTTTCTAATTTGCCTTCGGGAGTCAGCTTGTCTCCCAATCCGCATAGTGGAAAGACGGCTGATGATTACTCTCAATTACAGGATAAATTCACGGAGCAAAGTTATGCAGAAGTAATTATGAATTATGCAGAAGTGTGCCTGTTGAAAAGTGAATTGGTTCATAAAGGTTTGGGAAGTGGTTCGCAAACAGCCGAGGCTTATTACAATGCTGGTGTGAACGCTTCAATGGCTCAATATGGTGTAGACGGTGGAAAGGTGAATAATTATCTTCAGACTCCGGGAATTAAATGGAATACATTGACAGATCTCACAGTCACAGAAGAAGGTGAAGATTATTATAAAGATTTTATCGGCATTGTATCTTCTGCTATTACATCTGATGAACCTGATCCGATTTATCGTCAGATTATCATGCAGCAATATATAGCTATGTTTTATCAATCGTTGGATGCGTGGACACTGATTCGCCGTAGCCAAGTATTGGAATTCCCACCGCATTTCCAGCCGGAAACCGGATATGGTGCTGTGAATGCGGGCACCAAGGATAATCCTTATGCTTATATTCCTCAGCGATTGGTATATCCCGATAGCGAGAAAACAAACAATGAGTATGAATTGACGAAAGGTATCGCAAATCTCGATGGTGGACAGGATGCAATGTCGACTAAGTTATGGTTTGCATTGCCGACTAAGACTAACCCTTATTTGACAAATAATTAAAAAATGAAGGATATGAAAAAGATAATTATTATATTGCTCGGATTCATCGCTTTGTTAGCTGTATCTTGTGATAAAGACGATCATTTGGCTCCTGATAAGAGCAAATATGTGTATGATATACCACAGACGGATTTACCTGTGGATGCGATAGTTGGTGCTTATTATACCAATATAACTTCCTCTTCCAGCTGGTTAAAGTCCGGTAAGAAAATATATGCCGGTACTCCTTTGTTGGGTGAATATTTGTCTACAACTAGTGGAGTGTTACAGCAACAGCTTGCTTGGGCGGATGAGGCTGCCTTGGACTTTCTGATAGTAACTTGGGATGCTGCTTCAGCAGATAATACATTGATTACAAACTTTAAGTCTGTACGTACGGCAACCAATGCAAAAGTCCGCTTAGTGATCAATTATAACACCAAACATCTGAAAGTATCTAATGATAAACCGCTTCAAGAGGAAGAGAATTTGAATAAGATGATCAATGACTTTACGAATACTTTAGTGCCTTTATTTAATGAGGAGGCCTATTATAAAATGAACGGAAGACCGGTTATTCTAATAACTCCGTCTAACCTTTCTTCTTCTGCATTGAAGAGTATTGATTATTCTTTGGTCATCCCGGCATTAAAGAAGGCTGTATCAGAATTGGGGTATGATCTTTATACGATTGGAGAATTTACTACCGGTTGGGTAGCTCCGGTGAATTATGAGGAACATCAGATTGCTTCTTTTGATGGAGTGACAGTGAACGACTGGTCAACGAATATGTATGACCGTTATTATGCCTTTTTCAGTTTTGTTGATTTGAATTGGGCCAATTGGAAGACTACAATAGCCAAATGGAATACAGACTTTGTTCCTTGTATCTTTCCTTCTTATAATGACCGTATCAATTCAACTTCAAGTTATAAATATACTTTCGGGCAAGATGGAGAGACTGCTGATTATATTAATTTCTGTAATGTAGCTAAACGGAATATCGGAAGTAAAAACATTGTGTTAGTCAATTCATGGAATAATTACCAGAAAGGAACGAATTTGGAACCGACGGAGGAAAACAAATCTGAATTTCTGAAGATAACCAGAAATCAATTTAAGAAGTAATAGTTATTAATAACGGGATACGATGTATCAGGCAGATCGTCGTATCTCGTGATAACAATAAATAATTTATGAGAAAGAAAATAATATCAGTCGTTTGTTTTCTCTTGGCTGTTTTTGTATCTCATGGGATAGCTGCGGATTCTACTCCCTTTTTCTTTTTGCAATTAAGTGATCCCCAATTTGGCTTCATGGATAATAATAAGAGTATTTCGGCAGAAACAGAGGCTATGAATAAGGCTGTGACAGCTATTAATCAGTTAAAACCTCCGTTTGTGGTGATAACCGGTGATTTTGTAAATAATTCGAAGAGTAAGGAACAGATTGCTGCTTATAAGTCAATGATTGCTCAAATAGACTCTTCAGTAAAGGTTTATATGATTCCGGGAAATCACGATATAGGTAAGGTCAGCCGGGCTTCTATAGATAATTATAAAAAAAACTACGGAGAAACCCATTTTTCATTCAGGTATGGTGATTGTGCATTTATAGGTATTGATTCAAATATAATAAAAGAAGAGGACAAGGAGAGGGAAGAAGTTCAATTTAAGTGGCTGGAACAGGAATTGCAGAAAACGAAGGATGCCAGATTCAAGTTTGTTTTTACTCATTGCTCTGTTTTTCTAAAGCGGATGGATGAACCTGTGAATTATTCGAATTTCTCTTTGCCTATGCGAGAGAAATATGTGCGTTTGTTTCAGAAATATGGAGTAAACGCAATATTTGCGGGGCATTTACATAACAATGCTTATGGAAAGGTTGGCAATATGGAAATGATAACGATAGGTCCGGTAGGAAAGGTGTTGGGGACAGGGTATCAAGGGATGAATCTTGTGAAAGTATATCCGGATCGGTTTATCAGTGAATTTATTGGTTTAAATCAGTTTCCTAAAGAGGTGGTGATGTCTGATCCGGCGACAAAAACGACGGAGTCAATGAGTCGTGTCCGTTTCAAATCAATAAGGAGTTTAGTGATGGCAGGGTATCAGGGTTGGTTTAATACTCCTGAAGACGGTGCTGGTTTGGGTTGGAAACATTTTGAAAAAGAAAAAGAGTTCAAACCGGGTAAGTGTACTATTGATCTTTGGCCGGATGTTTCTGAATATGAGAAAACCTATGAAACGGCTTTTAAGTTACCTGATGAGACACCAGCAAAGGTTTTTAGTTCGTATGATGCTTCTACTATAGATCTGCATTTTAAATGGATGAAGCAATATGGAATTGATGGGGTATTTATGCAACGTTTTGTTGTTTCTATACTAAATCAGAAAGGGAAGGATAATTATAATAAGATACTGAATAATGCTATTCTTTCGGCAGAAAAGTATGACCGGGCAATTTGCCTGATGTATGACCTTTCCGGTATGGAAGCCGGTGAAGAAGATATATTGATACGTGACTGGAAAGAGCTGTGTGAGAAGTATAAACTAGTTTCCCGGAACAACAATCATTATGTTTATCATCATGGTAAACCGTTAGTTGCTGTTTGGGGAATAGGGTTTAATGATCGCCGTAAATATGGATATGAGCAGGTAAAGAAAATCATTGATTTCCTGAAGAGTGAAGGTTGTTCTATATTGGTAGGTGTACCTACTCATTGGCGGACATTAACGATAGATGCTGTTTCTGATACGAGATTGCTTGAACTGGTAAAACAGGCGGATATTGTTCATCCATGGTTGGTAGGACGTTTTGATAATAATACGTATGAGCCATATCGTAGATCGATAGAGGAAGATATAAAGTGGTGCAAAGCGAATGGTAAAGATTATATGCCGGTGTTGTTTCCGGGCTTTAGTTGGCATAACATGAAAAAGGATGCTCCGCAAAACATGATTCCGAGATTAGGGGGATGTTTCTTCTGGAAACAGGTGAAAGGTGCTGTAGGTGCAGGAGCAGAAAGCCTTTATTTGGCAATGTTTGATGAGATAGATGAGGGGACAGCTTTCTTTAAATGTACAAATACACCTCCGGTGGGTGAAAGTTCTTTTATAACTTATGAAGGAGAAGCCCCCGATCATTATCTTTGGCTGGCAGGTGAAGCTGCTAAATATTTGAGAGGAGAACTGCGTTCATCCCGGATGCCGGTTCGATAAGGATGTGGAGTATAATAGCCGGATATATTTCGTTATTGGTGCAGAGTAACTATATTATTTTAATATCCTAAGATTGAAAAAACATATTTTTTATATCTTTGCTTCAAATAAGCTTTTGCTATGAAATATATCCGACTGTTATTTTATATTTTATTTATCTCGAAGACTATAGTCACTTGGGGTGGTGAAAATATCGGAGGCCTTTCTTTTCGTGCTTATGAATATTCAAAAGATGAACGTACTTCATTAATCATACCGTCCGGCAATCAGGGAGTGAGATTCAAAGATTATTTATCTGTTTCTTTTGATTTGAAGATTAGGGAAAAAGGCGAGCATTTTGGTTATGTATGCCGTATGATTGTTGACAATAGAAATAGTCTCAATCTGATATTGGTTAATCCTGTGAACGAAGAGCCTTATTTATGTTTGATAAAAGACCAGCAATATTTAGGAAAGATACATTCTTCTGCGACTATCGATATTCATGAGTGGAATAGGATAAAGATAGAATTGGAGTATAAAAATGATACGTTATATGTCAGAAATAATGGTTTTCTTATTTCTAAAGAGAAAGTTGCTGCCCCGGATAATCATTCTGTTAAAGTCTGCTTTGGTGCTAATAAATTAGCTTCTTACACAACTTCGGATGTGGCACCTATTATTTTGAAAGATGTACAGATCGGTCTGGAACCTGGGAGCATAAAATATGAATGGTCGTTGGAGCAAGCAGTATCTGACACTTTGCTTCAGGACAAGTTTCGGCAGATGACAGCTTTTATATCAAATCCGGAATGGATTATTAATAGTCATATATATTGGAAACATAGGAAAACGTTATCTTTTTCATCCAAGACTTTTCCTGTCCCGTGTGAAGATCAGTCGGCATGTTATTTTATTGCAAAAGATCGTATTGTCAAATATGATTTAATACGGAGTACAACTAAAGAATATGTTTTCTCGCCATTGATTGATGTAAATCGGATCACTAACCAGTTTCTTTTTGTTCCTTTGAAAGATAAAGGTAGCCAGTTGGTTTATTATGACTTTGAGAAGCCTGATGGGGAGAATCTGTCTTTTTTCAATTTTCAAACAAAAAGTTGGTCTATTCCTATCCAACGGAAAAGGCAGTCTTCTTATACACAACATAATCGGTTTTTCAATCCAAAAGATTCATCGATTGTACAAATTCTGGGATATGGATTTCATTTGTATACCCGTGAGTTGAATAGAATATCTCTGTCGGGTGAAGTGATAAAGGGAGAGTTGCCAGATGTGATTACTCCTCGCTATTTGAGTGCCATAGGGAAGGCCGATTCGCTGGTTTATATTTATGGAGGATTGGGAAATGACTTGGGCAAACAGGAGTATGGGGTCGTTCATTATAAGGATTTGTATAAATTGAACTTGAATGATTATTCTTTGGAAAAAAGGTGGGCTATACCGGAGAATCTTTGTGATGAGGTAGCTGCTTCTACGTTGATAGTTGATGAAGTAGAAAAAGGTGAACATGCAAAAGGATTGTTTTTTTCTTCAGGCCGTTTTCTATCTTCTTTAGTTTTAAAAGATTTAAATTTGGAGAATGGGCAAGAAACTGTTTTAGGTGATACAATACCTTATACTTTCTTAGATGTTAATTCTCATGCAGATTTAATTTATCTTGCTTCAGAAAAATGTTATTATGCTGTAACAGTTCACCAAGTAGAGGGGAATAATTATGAAGCTAATATTTATTCTATTACATCTCCAGTGTTGCCTATTCAAAATATAACAGTACAGGAAAACAAGGGGACTTGGTGGAAATTACTGTTTATATGTATTTGTGTAGCAGGTTTAGGGGGAATTGGGTGGAGATTAAGGAATAGCAGAAAGCATGATAAGAAAGAAGCTATATCTATTTCGCAACAGGATATTTGTGAAAAAGAAAAAGGGGTCGTTTTAGATATAAATAGTGAAAAAGAAATTCAAGAAAATGACCATCTATATTCCTCGTTTGAAGCTCCTGTATTGAACACCACACCAGGAATTTATATGCTAAACGGATTTCAGGTAATTAATCGGGATTTAAAAGACATTACCGGAAAATTTACGCCTATCATGCGTCAATTATTATCTGTTATTATTCTTTATTCCAATCAGAATAATAAGGGGATTTCTAATATCAAGTTAAAAGAATTGTTGTGGTATGATAAGTCAGAGGAGAGTTTCTCTAATAACCGTAGTGTAAATATACGTAAGATACGTCTTTTGTTGGAAGAGGTAGGAGATACGGAGATATCATCAGCAAATGGTTATTGGTACTTTCTTAATAAGGGGCATGTATATAATGATTATACTATAGCAAATCAATTGATGCAAAAGATGGCGCCTTTAGATGTGGTCCATAAGGAAGATCTGGAAAAATTATTGAGTCTGGCTTCATTTGGTCAATTACTTCCTAACATGCAATTTGATTGGGTAGATAGTTTTAAAGCAGATTATTCCGATTCAATGATTGATCTTTTGAGTCGGTTAAGAGATAGCAAGCAATTTGTAGGAAATGATAACTTGAGAATACAAATCTCAAATTGTATTCTGCGATTTGATTCATTAGATGAAGAGTCTGTTCGCGTTAAGTGCTGTGCTTTAGTGGATTTGAAACGTATGGGAATGGCATATACTGCATTTGATCAATTCACCAAGGAGTATAAGCTAATATTGAATGAGGATTTTAAATATAGTTTTGAGCAGTTTATAAGTGAAGTGTAACTTATAGGTCGATGCGTTTTCTCCCTTTTCTTGGTTGAAGATAAACAGCAATTTGGGTTGTCCCATATATTGTGGGAAAGTATTCCCTAATATTATGAGAATTTGTTCCCACAAAATGAGGGAATCCTTTCCCGCAATATATGGGACAAAGAGAATATGTACTTCCCTGATAATGGTTGACTAGTTGTTTCTTTATTCTTGTTATAGGTTGACTGGAAAGATACTATGAGAAATGAATCCAACAAGTATGAGAAACAAGGTAAAAACCGGGGTATTTGGCGGAAAAACTATGAGAAATGCTGCTTTAGAAATCATTTCTCATAGTCTATTCTATTAGTTTTCTGCCACTTATGATTAATGAATGAGAATATGAGAAATGAAAATTAAAAATACACTCTAGAGGAGCTGAGACTGCGCCAAAAGCATCTCATGATTGAGAAAAGAGAGTCTGTTAGTTTATATCAAATAGGAACGAAGCATACGGGCATAAAAAAAGGAGCAACGCCTTGCTCCAACCTTTGTTAACCTTAAATCTAATACTATGAAAAACACATTGCAAAGATACGGACTCTTGGGAAATTAGCAAATTATCCAAGAAAAATAGCATGTTTTATAACACGTTTTAATAGTTTTCTCCTACTTATTAAGAAATAAACTCTCCTTTTTTCAAGGTATGCAACATTTATTTTGAAAATTGAATCGGAGCATACCGTTGATTCTCTGCCGAAAAACCGCTATCTTTGCAAGGATAATTCATTATATACTCAACAAAAAAGAAAAGGAGACACCCGTGAACGAAGAAGAGATTGTCCTCACCCCGATGATGAAACAGTTTCTGGATTTGAAGGCAAAACATCCGGATGCAGTGATGCTGTTTCGTTGCGGTGACTTTTATGAAACATATTCTACGGATGCTATCGTTGCAGCCGAAATTTTAGGAATCACACTGACAAAACGTGCCAATGGGAAAGGAAAAACTATCGAGATGGCAGGTTTTCCTCATCATGCCCTTGATACATATCTTCCGAAATTGGTTCGCGCCGGAAAGCGTGTCGCTATCTGTGACCAGCTGGAAGATCCGAAAATGACGAAAAAATTGGTGAAACGTGGCATTACCGAACTGGTGACTCCCGGTGTTTCTATCAATGATAATGTTCTGAACTATAAAGAGAATAACTTCCTGGCTGCCGTTCATTTCGGAAAGGCTTCTTGTGGAGTTGCTTTTCTCGATATTTCTACTGGTGAATTCCTTACCGCAGAAGGTCCTTTTGATTATATAGACAAGCTGTTGAATAACTTTGCCCCTAAGGAAATTCTTTTTGAACGTGGCAAACGTTTGATGTTTGAAGGTAATTTCGGCAGTAAGTTTTTCACGTTTGAGCTGGACGACTGGGTATTTACAGAAACGACTGCCCGTGAGAAGCTGCTGAAACACTTTGAAACGAAGAATCTGAAAGGCTTCGGAGTGGAGCATTTGAAGAATGGCATCATTGCTTCCGGTGCTATTTTGCAGTATTTGACAATGACGCAGCATACGCAAATTGGTCACATCACTTCATTGGCGCGTATTGAAGAAGATAAATACGTCCGTCTGGATAAGTTCACTGTGCGCAGTCTTGAGTTGATTGGCAATATGAATGATGGTGGGAGCAGTTTGCTCAATGTGATTGACAGAACGATCAGTCCGATGGGAGCACGTCTGCTGAAACGTTGGATGGTTTTTCCGTTGAAGGATGAGAAGCCGATCAATGAACGCTTGAACGTAGTTGAATATTTCTTCCGTCAACCGGAATTCAAAGAACTGATTGAAGAGCAGTTGCATTTGATAGGGGACTTGGAGCGTATTATTTCCAAAGTGGCTGTAGGTCGTGTGTCGCCTCGTGAGGTCGTTCAGTTGAAAGTTGCCTTGCAAGCAATTGAGCCCATAAAAGAGGCATGTATGGAAGCTGATAATGCCAGCTTGAATCGTATTGGTGAACAGTTGAATCTTTGTCTTTCTATTCGTGACCGGATTGCTAAAGAGATAAATAATGATCCTCCTTTATTGATAAATAAGGGCGGAGTAATTAAAGATGGTGTGAATGCAGACCTGGATGAATTGCGCCAAATCTCTTATTCAGGGAAAGATTATTTGCTGAAGATACAACAGCGTGAAAGTGAGTCGACGGGTATTCCGAGCTTGAAAGTAGCTTATAATAACGTATTCGGTTATTATATCGAAGTTCGTAATGTCCACAAAGATAAAGTTCCGCCCGAATGGATTCGTAAACAGACGTTGGTCAACGCAGAGCGTTATATCACGCAGGAATTGAAAGAATATGAAGAGAAGATTTTAGGGGCGGAAGATAAGATTCTGGTGCTGGAAACGCAGCTATATACGGATTTGGTACAGGCATTGACGGAGTTTATTCCCCAGATACAGATTAATGCGAATCAGATTGCCCGCCTGGACTGTCTGTTGTCATTCGCCAATGTGGCTCGTGAGAATCGTTATATTCGTCCGATTATTGAAGATAATGATGTATTGGATATTCGCCAGGGGCGTCACCCGGTGATTGAGAAACAGCTTCCTATCGGTGAGAAGTATATTGCCAATGATGTGATGCTGGACAATACTACGCAGCAGATTATTATTATTACAGGTCCGAACATGGCCGGTAAGTCTGCGCTTTTACGTCAGACGGCATTAATTACGTTATTGGCTCAAATCGGTTCGTTTGTTCCTGCGGAGAGTGCGCACATCGGTTTGGTAGACAAGATATTCACTCGTGTAGGAGCGAGTGATAATATATCGGTCGGAGAATCAACATTCATGGTAGAGATGAATGAAGCGGCAGATATTCTAAACAATGTTTCTTCCCGAAGTCTGGTGTTGTTTGATGAGTTGGGTCGTGGTACGTCTACTTATGACGGTATTTCCATTGCTTGGGCAATCGTAGAGCATATCCATGAGCATCCGAAAGCTAAAGCACGTACCTTATTTGCTACGCATTATCATGAGTTGAATGAGATGGAGAAATCCTTCAAACGTATCAAGAATTATAATGTATCTGTGAAAGAAGTTGATAATAAGGTAATCTTCCTTCGTAAGCTGGAGCGGGGTGGTAGTGAGCACTCTTTCGGTATTCACGTGGCAAAGATGGCCGGTATGCCGAAAAGTATTGTGAAACGTGCCAATGAGATACTGAAGCAGCTCGAATCTGACAATCGCCAACAAGGAATTTCCGGTAAACCGTTGACGGAAGTGAGCGAGAACCGTGGAGGGATGCAGTTAAGTTTCTTCCAACTGGATGATCCGATTCTCTGCCAGATTCGTGATGAGATTCTGAATTTGGATGTGAATAATCTCACTCCGATTGAAGCATTGAATAAGCTGAATGATATCAAGAAGATAGTCAGGGGGAAATAATTATTTCCCCTTAATTTAAAATCTGTAATATGAAGCAATGGGGGAGAATGCTAATCCTTGTTTGTGCTTTATTTTAGTAACTCTTCTACTTTCCTGTAAAACAATGAAAGATGGTGCCCGTCTATAAATCCATGATGAATGGTCATAGCGATAGGCATTACTAATTTGCCTTCTTTGGTGATTGCTTTTCCTGTCCGCTCCCCAAGTTTCTATATCTATGATATGTTTCATTTCTTTTCTACTTTCTTCCGATCATAGAAGAACATGAAATAAACGCCTATGATGATAAATGGAACGCTTAACCATTGGCCCATATTGAACATCATGTGGTCTTCAAATGCTTCTTGGTTCTCTTTCAGGAACTCGATGAAGAAGCGGAAGACAAAGATGTAAGTCAAACAAAGTCCGAAGAAGAAGCCGCGGTGCAGTTTCTTACTGTAATTCTTGTACAGATAAATCATGATGAAGAATAGGATAAGATAGGCGATAGCCTCGTAAAGTTGTCCCGGATGACGGGGCTGCATATCTACACGCTCGAATATAAACGCCCAAGGTACATCAGTCGGCTTGCCGATGATTTCGGAGTTCATCAGGTTGGCAAGGCGGATGAAACAGGCTGTGATTGGAGTGGCTACGGCAATCATATCCAATACATCCATATAATGGAGCTTTGTCTTGCGGCAATACAGCCAAAGTGCGACTATCAATCCTAGTGTGCCACCATGGCTGGCCAATCCCTCGTATCCGGTAAACTTCCAGTTTCCATCCGGCATAAACTTGATGGGAAGAATCATTTCCCAGAAATGTGACAGATAGTATCCCGGATCATAGAATAAACAGTGTCCCAGACGGGCGCCGATCAGAATACCAAAGAAACAGTAAAAGAAAAGCGGATCAAACTTCTTTTCTTCTATCTTTTTATCCCGGAACTGGTAGTGAACAATAACATAAGCAAAGAATATTCCTACTGCCCACAATAATCCGTAATAACGGATAGAAATACCGAACAGGTTGAATAGTTCGGGATTCGGGTTCCAGTTGATGTTGAGAAGTGAATACATAGGCTTGGTAGTATTATTTATTTAATAGGTTTCATTCTTTCTCTAGTGGCTATTCTTTGAATTTTTCTGCAACCATCCGGTAGGTCGGTATGTCAATCCCTTGTTCTTCGGCTGCTGCAATCATATCGAAAAGCAGTCCCTGTATCTCGGATTCGTGTCCGCGTGCCAGATCTTTCTGCATGGAAGCAGTGCTTTCGGGATCCAGTTTATCGATGATTTTCAGATTGTAAGTGACAGGGTCTTCCGGAAATTCCACACTTAGCTTCTTTCCTAAAGCAGCGCTCTCTGTAGTGAGTCCGATGAATGTATTCCGTATCTTTCCCGGTTTTTGAACTTCACCCATCGGAACATCGTAGTATGCCCCTGTTAAAGCCATTGCAGAAATAAACGACCATTTGATAAATGTATCCCGGTTGATATCCGGTGAAAGGTCTACTTTGATACCTGCTTCCTGCAAATCCTGTTGGATGGCTTCCAGTAATCCGGTTTTAACGATAGTGCCGCGATGAGCGCCATACACTAACCGGAATATTTTCCCCATCTGGGTGATTTCTCCTGTGCCGGATACAAACCCCACAATATAGATGCAACCATCCAGAACGGTAACTCCCGGAACAAGTTTCTGTATCCGCGGTCCTGTTCCATACACATTCAGTATGGGGATGACAACCGTGTCTTTGTGAGCGGCTCTTTGAATGAGTTCTACAATAGAATCGACCGAGTAACCTTTTACGCATACAAATATCACATCCGCTTTTCCATTGAATTCTTCAGCGGTAGTTGCCGGAATCCGGAGCGTATGTTCGCCTTTTAAATCCGACTTCAGTTTTAAACCATCCGTTTGTATTGCTTGCAAATGAGCACCACGGGCAATACAGGTTACATCTTTGCCTGCCAGCGACAAAAATCCTGCAATACTGCCGCCTACACCTCCAGTTCCTGCGATGAGATACTTCATGTTATTAGCGAATTAATAATTAATGAGTCGTTGGTGATGACTGATAATCACACATTGAAACGGAAATGCATGATGTCTCCGTCCTGCACTATATATTCTTTTCCTTCCACACCCAGCTTTCCGGCTTCTTTCACAGCTGCTTCCGATCCGTATTGAATATAGTCCTCGTATTTGATAACTTCGGCACGGATAAAACCTTTTTCAAAGTCAGTATGGATAACACCAGCACATTGAGGAGCTTTCCATCCCTTTTCGTAAGTCCAGGCGCGTACTTCCTGCACGCCGGCTGTGAAATAGGTTTCAAGATTCAATAGTTTATAAGCTGATTTGATAAGGCGTGCTACACCTGATTCTTCCAAGCCTACTTCGGCAAGGAACATCTGGCGGTCTTCGTACGTTTCCAGTTCGGCAATGTCCGCTTCTGTCTTGGCTGCAACAATCAGGATTTGAGCATCCTCGTCTTTTACAGCTTCACGCACCATATCTACGTATTTGTTGCCACCCACTGCGCTTGCTTCATCAACGTTGCAAACGTACATCACCGGTTTGCTGGTCAATAAGAACAGTTCGTGAGCAATCTTTTGTTCGTCTTTCGTTTCGAAAGTCACTGTACGTGCAGATTTACCCTGTTCCAGAGCATTTTTGTATTGGACAAGTACATCATAAGCTAACTTTGCAGCTTTGTCTCCACCCGTCTGCGCCTGTTTCTGTACTTTCTGGATACGGCTTTCAATCGTTTCCAAGTCCTTCAATTGAAGTTCGTAGTCGATGATTTCTTTGTCACGGACGGGGTTTACGCTACCGTCTACATGTGTCACGTTGTCGTCATCGAAACAACGGAGCACGTGGATGATTGCATCTGTTTCACGGATATTGGCTAGGAACTTGTTTCCCAGTCCTTCACCTTTGCTTGCGCCTTTCACCAGTCCGGCGATATCTACGATTTCTACAGTTGTAGGAACAATTCGTTGGGGATGTACCAATTCAGCCAGTGCGTTCAGACGTTCGTCAGGAACGGTAATTACACCTACATTCGGTTCAATTGTACAGAAAGGGAAGTTTGCCGCTTGTGCCTTTGCGTTCGACAAACAGTTGAAAAGAGTCGACTTACCCACGTTCGGTAGTCCGACAATACCACATTGCAATGCCATTTATCTATTTCGTTTTATTTAGTTATCGATAATCTGACTGCAAAGATAGGTATTTTGATAGAGTTTTAGTATTTTGCCTGGTATTTCTTATAAAAAATCAAGAACAAAGTGAATCCGATCAAGGCAAACGGTACACCTGTCAGGGCAGGATAACGGTATCCGCCACTAACAGCCAGTCCGCCTACATAGGCACCGATGGCGTTTCCGAGATTGAACGCAACCTGTACGCAGGCTGCTCCCAACATTTCTCCTCCTTTTGCTACACGGATAATCAATATCTGTTCCGGACTGGATACAGCAAACAGTCCAGCCGTACAAAGGCACATTAACAGGGCAGCTGCCCATTTGTATGGAGAAAGGAAGAAAATAAGCAATAACATCATGCAGATGAGTGCTTGTGCGGCAGTTCCCACCTTTCCGGGAGTGTAACGGTCGGAGAGACGGCCACTAATCAGGTTTCCCATCACCATACCGAAACCGGCAAGGATCATTAAAGGCGTAATGCTTTCTGCAGAGAAGCCGGACACATGGGTAAGCAGCGGATTGATGTAGCTATACCAACAGAATACACCACCGTTTCCTAAGGCTGTAGCACCGAGAATCAACCACGGAGCCGGAGTTTTAAGAAAACGGAACTGCCCTTTAAAGCCGGTGTCCTGCAAACCTTCTACATGGGGAACCCATCGCCAGATATAGTACATGATAACAATTCCCCAAATGCCGACTAAGAGGAAGGTGGCACGCCAGGAAAGCATGGTACTTAAAGAAGTTCCCAGAGGTACACCGAATAGGTTGGCAATGGTCATTCCCGCAATCATGATGGAGACGGCTTCCGAGCCTTTACCTTTATCGGCCAGTTTCTCGGCAACAATAGAGCCTACTCCGAAGTATGCGCCATGAGGTAAGCCGGAGATGAAACGGGCAACGAGTAGCACCCAGTAATTGGGAGCCATAGCCGCACAGATGTTACCTATCATAATCAAGGTAACTAATACCAACAGAATATGTTTTAATGGATATTTGCGGGCCAATGTCAGTACAGGGGCACCGACACAGACTCCTAATGCATAAGCAGATATGAAATGCCCTGCGGTAGGAATACTAATACCTAAATCTTTTGCCACATCGGGCAAAATTCCCATCATCACAAATTCGGCAATACCCAATCCCAGTGTACCGAACGCCAATGCAATAAGACTCTTCTTCATACCAAACTTTACCTAATACCTGTTTTTTACCTGCCGCTTTTTTTATTTCGGCTGCAAAGGTAAAACAAAATCTTTCAAGGTGAGTTCAGACCGGACGATTTTGATTTAAATCAATTTATACAATGCTAGTGTGTAGCAAGATGATTGCCGGGAGGTTGGAAGATGGATAAAGCGACTATTTCGTTTGCTTTAGAATCCATTCCGCGATATCTTTTAAAACTTCCGGGCTGATGGTTTCCTCCAGTTGCCCGTATTCTGCCAGTGTTCCTTTTTCGCAAGTCTGAAACAGATGGTTTAAGTTGGGATAGGCTTTGATAGTTACATTTGTATTTCCATTTCCAGTGATTTTTTCTTGGATGGCGGTCAGGTTCATGGCGGCATCCATTTGAATGTCTTTTTCTCCGTTTAGTGCCAGAACCGGACATTTTAGTTCCTTCAAGTCTTCGGCCGGATCATATCGCATAAAATGCAGATACCACGGAGAAGTCATCGAACTGATTTGTGCAGATATCTGCTGGATGGTATTTAAATCTTTCAGCTGCTCGGGAGACATTGTTTGGGTAATGTCTGCATATAATTCTTTCTGTAACTCTTCGGGAGTCTTATCCGTTTGTTGCAGTATGGCGTACCTGTTTCGTATAGACGGTTTCATCCCCTGCCAGACTGCATCCGGCATTCCCTGGGACTTAGATATTAACTCTACCTGCTTCAACATCAGACTGTCACCTTTCACACCGGCCCCTGCCAATGAAACGACAAATGCGATCGACGGATCTTTTTTTGTAACGATGAATGCAATGATTCCGCCCGCACTATGTCCGATGATACCGATTTTCTTCGCATTAATTTCTTTTCTGCTGCGCAGATAATTGATAGCAGCCTCCGTATCTCTGGCAAAATCCTCATTGGTAGCTGTTGCGTGATTACCTTGTGAAGCGGCAGTTCCCCTATCATCACACCTAAGTACGGCAAGGTTGATGCCATCCTGCTCATTCCTCACAATGACCTCTTCGCTTTTGTAAGGGAAAGGCGGTTGAGGCTCCTGCGGGCGCCTGGGGCGGCTGGCTTCTCCCTTTTCCAAATTCAACGGAATAGGCATTCCCTGTATAAACGTCCCACTGATTGTTTGATTACTATCCAATTTTCCTTTGTAAGAGGCATGGATAATGGGTATCTGGATCGTCAATATAGAATCATTGAAAGAAGTAGTCTGCGTCTTTATGCCGTTAGCTCCCTGATCGGGGCTGTCCAATGTCGTCACATAAGTTCCCTGTTCTGTTTGACTGATATGGAATACAATAGTCAATGAACCGGTGGGAATGGAAAGTTTTCCATGCCAGGTTCCCGAAATATCCTGGGCAGAAACAGGGGATGAAAAGAACACTCCGGCTACTACTAGTCCGGTAATGAGGATAACGATGCGGGCGGCTTTAATTATTTTCATAAGAGGAAAAATTAGATTTGATCTTATTGCAAATATAAGATATAACAAAGGTAACAATTTTCCTCATTATAAAAATAAGACATTACCCAATCTTGTCAGAATCTGGTAATATCTTATTCAGAAACATCTTAATCTATTCCGATGTCGTGTAATATTTATAATATACCTATTGAATTATTCTAAACTATATAACAATCGCCTTCTGTCCGTGCTGGATGGCTTCAGATATTTTTGGCAGATCTCCTCCCAACCCGATTTATTGTCATAGAAAGAAGCACGGTGCAATATCCAACAACTTGTTTGCAACTCTTTTTCCCAATCCCTGCTTTGCTGGTATGGAAACTCACTTTGTGGCTTGCCGATAAAAGAAGCCATATACTTCAATGCTTTCGCGATGCAACGCCCGTCTTTGGAAGTGCTGTTGTAGACATCTATACCTAATGTATGGCCGATTGCACACATATCCATTATAAGAGCCAGATTGTAGTTTGTGTAACTAAGTCCGTTGGTGCGCTCCAGTTCTCTAAGTTGTCTGCCGTCGGGTTCGATTTGTGGGAACAATCGTAACTTTGCAAACTCACTGATTGTCTTCCGTGCCAGGACAGAATCTCCGGTGAAGAGCGCATACACCGTTTGTTGCACGTCGAAAGATACCCCATGATTATTTTCAGATGTCCGTGCCTCGTCGGCTACAGGACTGGTGCGAATCCATTCCAGATAATCGGTAAACCAATCTTTCAGACCGGAACGGTCTGCTGTTGTAAAGGCGGTGGAAGTATTCATCATCTCTACTGCATCCAGTAAATTGATAAACGAATAAACATCAATCATGCCGAACCCTCTGCCCTTGTTCCCATTATGACCCGGAATCATTTGTGCATAATTCATGTTGGGATTCATGCGAGTTTCAGGGTTCAGAAACCAGATGCGGGTGAGTTCAGCAGCTTTGGCTGCATATTTCTCATTGCCGGAGAAATAGTAGGCGATTCCTAAAGTCGATATATCATTAATTGTCTTTCCGATGTTCGTACAGTCACTCGTTGCATTAGGGTTGCGTACTCCGTCTTTGCGGATATAAGGCAGACCGTCGGGTTTCGTCGGATCGGGCCACCAGTAAGGTCCCATACTAATGTAGTCGTGTTTGTCCCCGCTACCCGCAACCATCGTTTTATCCATCACGGAGACAGGTTTACTTTTCAGGGCTTTGTCCGCCTCATTCATCAATTTAGTGATGGCAGATGCATATTCTTTTGACTCCATACGGGCTTTTACCTTAGCCAGTTTCTCTCCGTCGTATATTCTGGTAGATGGAATTTGAGCAGTTACCCTTCCTGCTCCGGTGAATAGGAAGAGAATGACCATCCATAATTTAGTAGATTTCTTCATGGTTTTATCCGTTAGTTTAAACAATTAAATACTCCGTTTTCTTACCGACATGATTTAATATTAAAACAGTTTACCCGTTTTTTCTAATTTGTTTTTACGCATCAACGCTTCTATGAAATAATAGTCTGCATAGACAATAGGTACGTCCACTTCCGTATTAGTCGGTTTGGTACCCGTGCTGTGCAATAACAGGAAACCGTTGTTTTTCTTTAGCGTAGCGCGATAATGCTTCGTCAGGTTCTCTATGATCTTATCCGCATTGCTCCTGTAGCGTTCCCCCTTTTCAGGATCATACAGGCTAAGTTCATAAAGTGCCGAAGCGATGACCGTAGCCGCTGAAACATCACGTGGCTCGTCGGGTATACCGGGCGCATCGAAATCCCAGTAAGGAATAAGATCCTCCGGCATATTGGGATGAGTAAAGAGGTACTTCTCTATGTTTTGTGCCTGCTCCAAAAACTCCGGTAACCGGGTTTCGCGATAACACATCGTATATCCGTAGAGCGCCCATGCCTGTCCGCGTGACCAGGCAGATTCATCGGCAAAGCCCTGATGAGTATTCTTTTTTAATACCTGCCCTGTAATTGTATCATAATCTATCACATGATAACTGCTGAAATCAGGCCGGAAATGATGCTTCATCGTAGTTCTTGCATGATCGACCGCTATCCGGTAAAACGTAGAGTCTTTGCTCTCCTTAGTAGCCCAGAACAGCAGTTCAAAGTTCATCATATTATCAATAATCACCGGACATACCCATTTGGCCGTACTATGATCCCACGACCGGATAATCCCTGCCGCCGGTTTGAAGCGTGTAGCGAGTGTGCGTGCTGATTGCAGCAAGACCTCTTTATAGTGTTCATCTTGCGTCAGACGGTATCCGTTGCCAAAGCTGCAATAGACTTTAAAACCCATGTCGTGAGTACTTCCGTTCATCTTTTCTTTTTCTAATATATCAGTATGTTGCTGGGCTTTCTTTTTCCAGAAATTGTTTTGGGTATATTCGTAAAGGAACCAAAGTTCTCCCGGAAAGAATCCGCTTGTCCAGTCTTTGGACGGCACCAAGTTCAGTGTCCCGTCCGGTTCCGAATTGCGGGGGTTGGTCAGTTCTCCCCAACCGTTCTTTTCCCGTTTTGCGCGGCTTTCGGGTGACTCATTGACGATGGCATAATCTATCTCATCAAAAGCAAACCGGAGTTGTTGCTGTGCAAACTCCATGTTATCTTCAATGAGGTTGGTTGCCGGTTGGGGAGTGCAGCCGGCGAAACCTGCTCCCAGTGCCAGAATCGCTATTTGTTCTTTCAGTCTCATATCTTTTATTAATGGTTTAAGTAATAGGTATTTCCTTTTTGGGTGGCAAATCTGATGCGGTTCTTACTTTCCCGGATAGTTTTCACTTTCTTTCCTTTGGCGTCTTTGATTGTAAAATTGGCAATATCCTTGTATTGAATGACGCATTCGCCACCCGCTCTGGATAAGACATCCATTTGAGTCATGAGTCCCTGTTTCCAAAAAACGGAAACTACAAAGTTTCCCCGGGCTACCAAACCTTCATAACTTCCGTCTCTCCATGCAGCCGGCAGGGCGGGGAGAGGGTTGATATACCCTTCATGACTTTGAATCAACATTTCTGCTACTCCGGCAGTCCCTCCCAGGTTTCCGTCAATCTGGAAAGGCGGGTGCATATTCCACAGGTTTTCGAGGATGTATTTCTTCAATAACAGCTGGTATCGTTGGTACGCCATATCCCCGTCTTTTACCCGTGCCCATAAGTTTAAACGATGGGCGACACCCCATCCTGTCGATTTATCTCCCCGGTTGTTTAAAGTTACGGTAGCCGCTTTCAACCATTCGGGAGTCTCCGCATTAATCAGCGTACCCGGATAGAGTGCGCATAAATGCGAAATATGGCGATGGCGCGGATCTCCGATGTCACTATACTTTTTTTCTTCACGATATTCCTTTATCTGCCCCGATTCTCCGATCTGGATGGCATCCAGTTTGCCAATCTGCTCTTTTATCGTCCGGAGGAAAGGCGACTCCTCTTTCAGGATATCCGCTGCTTTCAATACATCATGAAAACTCTCCCAAATCATTCCCTGATCGAATGCACAACCTTTCGTCTGGTAGGTCGTACCGTTATGATATTGTTCAGGCGAAGAAGACGGATCAGCCAGCAAATATCCTTCCTCTGTCGGTTTCAGAGTTTTCGAAAGAAATTTGGCCATACCCAGCATGGCGGGATAAGAGTGTTTCTTCAGTATATCCTCATCCCTGGTGAAATCATAATAATCCCAGAATAATTTGGTGGTGAATCCTCCCGTTCCAGGTCCCGAATGTCCGCCGGGGCTATCTATTGAGAAAGCGTTTGCCCCCGTTCCGATGGTCCATCCGTTTTCTTCGGGGATGGCCGATAAGGCGTCAGGGTTATTCTTTTTGATATAACTTGTCGCTTTCTCGTTGGCCGATTGACGGAAAGCTTCATTGTATTCCACATAAGGAATAAATACTTCCGCCAGATTCGTGTTAAAGGCAGCCCAGTAATTCATTTGTATATTGATGTTATGCCAGTAGCCTCCGGACCAGGGCGCATATTCATACTGGCTCCATGCTCCCTGAAGGTGGGGTGGTAACGAACCCTTTCTCGACGAAGCGATTAATAAATAACGTCCGTACTGGAACAATAATTCATCCATATATAAACTTTCTTTTCCTCTCTGATAGTCGTGCAACAGGCTGTCAGTCGGTATACCGGGAGTCTCATCACAAAGACGCAAGTCCACCCGGCTGAAGAGAGACTGATAATCGGCTATATGCTCTTTGCACAATGCCTCATATCCTTTGTCGGCCGCTTTCTGTATGCATTGGCTGACAGCACGGTGCGGATGCTCGTTTCCGGTAAACTTGTTTTCCGGAGATGCCGTGAATACCGAACTTTTCAGTTGATAAGCAGTTTGTGCATTAATCAGTAACACTACGCTGTCAGCCTGTTGTATGCGGATGGTTCCGTTGTTTCCCGATTCGTCGTTCATCGCTTTTAGCTGTCCCCCACTGGGAATTACTTTAATCTGCGCTTCATACGGCAGCCGGAAAAACTGTATATCTCCGGTCAGGGTAATCAAGTCATTCTGTGCTGATACCTTGCCTGTACGTCCGGTTCCTTCGTCGTTATATTCGTGCAGGTAAGGAAGCACGGGACGAAGAGTGAACGAAATCTTTCCGGGTTGGTCCGCTTTGAGCTTTACGACGATTACATTGCTTGGGTAGTTGGCGAAATATTCCCTTGTATAGTTCACACCCTCGTATTGGTAGTTTACGGTAGAGATGGCATCGTTGAGGCGCAGTGAACGTTTGTAGTTCAATGGCTGGTCATGGTGAATACCCTCTATATATATTTCCGCAAAGTTGCCGATGCCCCCTTTCTTGTACGGTCCTTTGACGCCGAATGTTTTTTCTGTCAACTGAATACGCTCCGTATCCGTGCGTCCGAATATGCAAGCCCCCATATATCCGTTCCCTATGGGTAAAGACCATCTCTCCCAATATTTGTCATAAGGGAATCCGCGACTCTTTACAATGTTTTCAGCTCCTTCATTAGGTGCAGGCTGACTGTACCACAACGAATATTCTTTCTGTTGTGCTGATGCCGACGGCAGAATAAACAGATACATAATAAGTAAGAGGAATAGTCTGGTTTTCATATATCTTATTTTTTAATTTGAGGTAATTTGATTTCTGTAATGCCCACTCTGTCACTTCCTAACACGATACGCAGGTCGCTGGCAGTAGTTCCTTTAAAAGGAAAGTTCAACAGCTTATGATACTCTTTCACTGTGCCGGAGTACACCGTCAGGAACTGTCCGCCACCACTGGAAAGCTGTATTTCAAAATCGGTTTCCAGTCCGTTATCGCGATGAAAGGCAATGGAAATGCCATCCACTTTCGCTTCGTTCTGTAAGGCAAAGGTGATGTAATCCCCTTTGTTTCCCTCCCAGAAAGTGGTAGGGTTGTTATCCACCACGTTATTCACCGTTTCCTGATTCGTACTTGCACTTATCGGAGCTTCGTTTTTCTTGCTTTGCGGAGTAGAGTCGTTTATGCAGTCAACCACCGTTAACGTGCCGTTCAGACGAATATCCGTAGAAGAAGCCCCTACCATCAGTGTGAAATCACCGGGCTCTACTACCCAATGCATATCCGCGTTCAGCAATTCCAATGCCTTCCGGTCAATGGGAAAAGAAACTTCCTTTGTTTCGCCCGGCTTCAGATGGATTCGTTCAAATCCGGCCAGGTTCTTCTCGTACGTAGTGACGCTGCTCAACACATCGCGCACATAGAGCTGTACTACTTCATCTCCTGCCCGTTTGCCTGTATTCGTCACTTTGCAGGTGACATACGTCTTTTGATTAGGAGTGATAACTGCCGGAGTTATTTTCAGGTCGGAATATTCGAAAGAGGTATAACTCAAGCCATATCCGAAAGCATACAATGCACCGTTGGCACGTGACATATTGCCATCCATTCCCGGATTCTTCCCCCCATCAATTTGAGAAGACGGTTTGCACGGGAAATTGAAAGGAATTTGTCCCACTGTTTTCGGGAAAGTGACAGTTAGTTTACCGCCCGGATTATAATCTCCGAAAAGCACGTCGGCTACCGCTTTTCCACCTTTCGCTCCCGGATACCACGCTTCGAGAATGGCGGGAACAAACTTGTCAGCCCAGTTAATGGACAAAGGTCTTCCGTTGATAAGCACCAGTACGACAGGTTTGCCCGTAGCCACTACTGCTTTCAACAGGTCAAGTTGCCTCCCCGGCAGATCGAGACTACTGCGGGATTTGTTCTCTCCGCACGTACGCTGTCCGCCTCCCAATACAACTACCGCTACATCCGCCTCTTTTGCCTGACTGACAGCTTTGTCTATTTCCTTTTGCTCTTCTTCCGTCAGCGGAAAATCAATCAATTCCGATTCCGGCCAGTTCGCATCTACCAGTTCGCATCCTTTGCTATAAAGCACTTCCGCTTTCCCGTCCGTCTTCTCTTGAATACCTTTCAGTACGGAAGTCACCTCTACCGCCAACGGCCCATAATGTCCCAATGCATAAGAACATTCATCCGCATTCGGTCCGCAAACCGCTATCTTCTTGATACCTGAAATATCCAGCGGTAACACGTCTTGATCGTTTTTCAGCAGTACGATCGATTCCCGGGAAGCCTGCAGGGCGACTTCCTCGTTTTCAGCTTTCTCCACTTCTTCATCCGCCCCTTTCAAATCTGTCTGATACGGATGATCGAACAGTCCGACTAAAAACTTGACACGCAGAATATCCCGTACCCGGTCATTGATGACCTCCTCACTCAATCCTCCCTCTTTCACTAATTCCCTCAACGGCAATACATAAGAATCGGGAGAGCGGAACGTGCAACGGACATTTAATCCGGCTTCTACGCTTTGCCTTACCGCCTCTTTCATATCCTTGGCAGTATTATGTTTGGTATAAAGATACTCCACAGCATCACTGTCGGAAACAACATACCCACGAAATCCCATCTCTCCGCGCAGGCGGGTAGTCAGCCAGTAATAGCTGCTTTGGATAGGAAACCCGTCATAATCATTGTAAGAACTCATCACTCCCAGCAATCCCGCTTCACGGATCACCCGCTTGAAAGGATAAACATGAACCATCTCAACCTCGCGCGGAGACATCTGCGGATCGACGCGGGACATACCTTCACGCCCGCCTTTGTTGTTACTGTAAGCGATGAAATGCTTTCCCGTGGCAGCCACCTGATAATCCTGCTGCATCCCCCGCACCATTTCAATGCCCAGTTCAGCTACCAGATAAGGAGACTCCCCGTACACTTCTTCATAACGTCCCCACCGCTGGTCGCGCCCTACATCGAGTATGGGCGCGTAAACATTGGTATACCCCAGCATACGGGCTTCCCGTCCGGTGATGACACCGACCTGGCGGATGAGTTCCCGATTCCAGGTATGTCCTAATCCGAGTTGAGTAGGAAAGTTCGTTGCTTTGTAACTTTCTACCCCACGAATCCCTTCGTTGGTGAAATCGGTAGGAATACCCAACCGGGTTTCTTCTATAAAGAACCGCTGCACCTCATTCAACGCCCACGCATGACGGGAAGCAGGCCAGACATATTCATTGTCCGATGGAGGAAGTCCCCATTGTTGAAATCCGTTCAGGTGCTCGTCAATGGCTCCGATACCATCTTTCCACAACTGGTTCTTCCATTCGGGAGTGGGCAGATCATCCTTTAATACCCTCTTATATCCATACAGAGTGACCATCTGACAGGTCTTTTCTTCCAGCGTCATCTGCTTGAGCAAATCCTCGATGCGTGCATCGACAGGTGCTGAAGGATCTTCATAGATGTCCTTCACCCCGTTCTTGTTAAAGTCTATCCATCCCTTTTTATACATCTCGGTACGGACAGGTTTATATATGGCAGGTGTTTTAACTGTTTTTTGTGCAGCAAGAAATCCGCAACTTCCTGACAAAAGGACTGTAATTAATAGCTGTTTCATGGTTTTTCTGTTGGGGGTATAATGTTTCTCAAAACGGGGAGATAAGACTATTCTGCTGCGTTACTCCAATAAGAGTTTTGTTTCAGAAGTAAGTTCACTCCCAATTCTTTCATCGGAATAGGCAGGAACTGATGCCTTTCTTCCGTATTGGCTGCATATTCTTTAGCTGCTTTATAATACCCGCTGGTAGTCCACCGTTTGTCGTTCGTGGCTTCAGTTAGTTTGTTATGAGCGGCATCATAATAGATTCCCCAGCGGATAAGGTCGTACTTGCGCAGACTCTCGAAACAGAGTTCGCGGGCTCTTTCATCGCGCACTTCCTGTTGGAATTCCGCGTATGACAGGTTCTCCACTTTATCGATTCCGGCACGTTCGCGTACCTCATTGATTGCATCGTAGGCCAGGTCAGTAGGAGCTTTACCGGCTTCGTTCTCGGCTTCGGCCAGCATGAGCAGCACATCGGCATAACGCAGCACCGGATAGTTGATCTGGTCGTTGTTCTTCTCTTTAGGGGAAGTAGTGGTCCATTCCCTGCGGTATTTGCCGCAACGGCGTGTCACGATTTCCGTATCTTTCCAGTATACCGCGGCGTCGCTGGCGTCGAGCTTGTAAGTAGCCATTGATAAGTCTCGACGTAAGTCACCGGGGTTTTTCTCGAACAAATCCCATAAGATCAGTGAACCGCAATAGAACCCGTAGGCATATCCCTTACCGGTGGAAGAGGTGTTTTCCTGCCAGTTTCCGATAGTGTTTCCTATGCGTGAGTAGGTAAACTTGCCGTCTACGCGGGTACCGATGAATTCCACTTCCCACATACTTTCATTGTATTCCGTATCATACTTGTCGGAAGCGATGTTTTTCCAGATCGCATAGATGTCTCCCTGATACAGTTTGTGCTTATGCGAGTCATACACAGCCTTGGCATACTTGGCCGCTTTTTCATAAAACTCCTTGCCGCCATTGGAGGGCGATCCGGCACGCCATAAGCAGACGCGTGCCAATATGCCTTGAACAGTCGTCTTTTTGACGTGTGATGGAGACAGGTCGTATTTGGAGTCATCCACCAGGTCGATGCAGTCTTCCATCTCCTTGATAATCCAGTCAATGGCTTCTGCATGCGGAGTTGCCGCAAGGGAGCTGTTATTGATGTCGGTCACGGTTTCCGTGCGGATGGGTACTTCATACCAGCTCTGTACAAGCAGAAAGTGGTAGTAGGCACGCAGGAATTTGGCTTCCCCCTTAATGCGGTTCTTCACGGCTGCATCCGGAATGTTGGCTGCATCGATATTGTCCAATAATACGTTGGCGTTGTTGATACCGGAATAGAGCTGCGTCCACGTCTGGTAAATATCATTATTACTTGAATTGTGTGAGTTGGTATAAACCTGACCGCTTTGGTTCAGGCGGGCATAGTAACTCAAGTCGTCGGTATTGGATAGGATATTCGAGTACCTCTCACCGTATACATGGTCGGTAGCCAGTGTCCAATAAACTCCGGCCAGTGCCATCATACAGTCACTTTCATTTTTGTAGAAGATTTCGGGAGAGACGAAATCATGCGGGTTTTTATCCAGGAAGTCTGAACAGGATGACAGTAATAAGGACATACATCCTAATGCCAGTACAGCGGTCTTTAAATTGCGATATATCTTTTTCATGTTGAATACTCTTTAAAATGTTATGTTTACGCCAAATGATGCATTGAATGAACGCGGGCAGGAAGACCAGTCGAATCCGGGAGTCAATACGCTGTTGCGGACGGAAACTTCCGGGTCTGAACCGGAATATCCCGAGAGGGTGGCTATATTTTCAGCGGAGAAGTACACTCTGGCTGCCTGAATACCCAGTTTGTAGAGTGCTTTTCTTCCTAAGTTGTATCCTAAAGAGATGGTCTTTAACTTTAGGAAAGAGCCGTCTTCCACGTACAGAGAACTGTAATGTTTGGCGTCCAGAGCTTGTGCTCTCGGCATGTCACTGGTAGGATTGGCTGCGCTCCAGCGGTTGTTGTAAGAGGCGAACATATTCGTATTGGTCCGGTTGCTCGGATTTTCGAAAACCATTCTGTTTGCATTCAGAATATCGTTTCCATAGCTCCATTGCAGGAAGATATTCAAGTCCCAGTTCTTATAGACAAAGTTGTTGGTGAATCCTCCCGTGTGTTTCGGTTGTCCGTTGCCGATAATGGTACGGTCGTCGTCGGTGATTTTGTTGGTTCCGTCGTTGGACAGTTTTTTGTATCTGGGGTCACCCGGTTGCACACTGTCGGAGATTCTGGGGATTCCGTCTTTCAGTTTGTATGATATGGAGCCGTCCGAATTAGTGGTCTGGTTAAAATCGTCGTACTTGTAAGTACCCTCGTAGATGTAACCATACAGTTTTCCGGCAGATTCACCTACGCGGCTGATATAAGCAGGCATATTGTTGTAGGCATTATCCCATCTGACGTAGCTAAGCATTTCTTTCTGTCCGGAGTTGAGGGCGATAATTTCATTATTGTTGAATGCAATGTTGAAGTTAGAGCTCCATGTGAAGTCTTTCGTTGTGATATTGGTACTTTCCAGGGTGATTTCAAAACCTTTGTTACGCAGCTTACCGATATTCAGTGTTGCTGTGGCATAACCCGAACTTGCCGGAACTTCCGCGTTCAATAACAGGTCTTTGGTCGTTTTGATATAGTAGTCCAGTGTCAGGTTGATGCGGCCTTTGAGGAAGCCCAGATCGATACCGAGGTCGAACTGTTCGGTCGTCTCCCATTTCAGGCTGGGGTTGGCCATGGAACTCAGTACATAACCGGTAGTGAAAGAGCTGTCCCACGGATATTTATAGTAGTCGCTGTGTGTAATCAGCTGCGCCATGTAATCATAATTTCCGATGCGATTGTTACCCGTCAGACCCCAGCTTGCGCGTAATTTACCGTTTGATAGCCAGGGAAGATTCCCGCTTACAAAACTCTCACGTGAAAAAGTCCATGCCAGCGAACCGGATGGGAAGTATCCCCAGCGATTGTCCTTGGCAAACTTGGAAGAGCCGTCGGCACGTATGGTAAAGTTTGCGTAATATTTTGATTTATAATTGTAATTGAAACGGGTAAAGTAAGACATCATAGCGTTGTCGCCCAGCGATGCAGTGGTCGTCGGAGTAGCTTCACTCTTACCGATACCTGCCATGCCGAAAGATTCGTTCGTGATGTAATCCTGCGTGATACTGGTCGTATAATCGGAGTATTTCTGGAAAGTCAGACCGGCCAGTGCGTTGAAACTGTGTTTGTTCTTGTTGAACTGATAAGTCAACGTATTCTCATTCAGGTAATTTCTGGTTTCCTGTTGAGTCAGCTTGGCATTGATACCCTTGCTTTGTGTATTCTTAGGATGCGAGTTACCTGTACGGGTCTGACTGCCGTTAAACTCTTCTCTTTTGATGTCCCGTCCCGTATATCCGGCGGTAGTTTTGAATTTCAGGTTCTTGATAATTTCCCATTCCACTCCTAAGTTGGCTTGCAGGTGATTAGTCGTGTTGCGACGGTATTCATTCCGTGCGGAAAGTACCGGATTGAAACGATAGTCATCGCTCATCGACACATCTTCATCATACATGGCCGCCAACAGGTCGGAACCCGACGGAGAAACCGGACGGTATCCCCAAACACTGTATAATAAGGAATGAGACATCGACGAAGCCTGTGCCGACGGACTGACTCCGTTCTGCACGTTACTGGCGAAATTCGCATTCGCATTTACCTTTATCTTCTTATTGATTTGCTGGCTGAAATTGAAACGTCCCTGATAACGGCTCAAATCCGTATTGATAACAATACCCTGCTGGTTGCTGTAAGAGAGCGAAGCCGAATATTTCATTTTGTCGCTACCGCCGTTCAATCCCACATAGTGATTGTGGCTGACGGCTGTACGGTAGATTTCATCCTGCCAGTCATAATCTCTAAAAGTTTTGTAATCTTCCAGAGTGACGCCATTCTTCAGATAATAATTGGAGAAGTCGTCTGCCGACATGATTTCCTGTTGTAACAAAGCGAAATCATAACCGCTCATCATATCCATCGTTTTGTTGACTTTGCTTATGCTGACGCTTCCGTTATAAGTCACTTTCGCCTTGCTGGCCTGTCCCTGTTTGGTGGTGATGATGACGACACCATTGGCACCGCGCGAACCGTAAATAGCTGTGGCGGACGCATCTTTCAAGATGTCGATAGATGCGATGTCATTCGGATTGAGGGCGCTCATGCTGGAATTTTCCTGCGGGAATCCATCTATTACATAGAGAGGAGCCGTGCTTTGCGTCAGCGAACCCGCTCCGCGGATGACGATATTGAAGTTATCCCCCAAAGCTCCGTCGGTAGAAGTCACCTGTACACCGGCAATACGGCCACCCAGACTTTCCGCGATATTGTTTACCGGGGTTTTCGTCATATCACTTATATTGGCCTTGCCGATAGAACCGGTCAGGTCCCGTCTTCTGACGTCACCGTAACCCACAGCCACTACAGTTACCTCTTCCAATGTCTGGGCATCTTCTTCCATTACAATATCGAATCTTTTCTTATTGCCCACTTTCACTTCCTGGGTTTTATAACCTACAAAAGAGAATTTCAGAACGTCGCCGGATTTTACATTTCCTAATTTAAATTCGCCGTCCATGTTTGTAGTCACTCCATTTGTTGTTCCTTTTACCACCACACTGACTCCTGCGAGTTCTCCGGAGGCATCGACAACTTTACCTGTAATTTGGCTTCCCGTCTGTGCTTGAATAGCAGATGTACACCAGAACGAAATAACCAATAGCATGAAAGCTACTTTCTGTTTCATAAATATTAGTTTAATAAATTGTTAAATAAAAGATTTCTGTTCTATTTCTGATAACTACTTCGATCGCAGAGACAAAACTCCGACGATGTTTTTCTGACTCAAAAATAGGACGTTCCGACGAGAGTCGATTACACAGGCCATTCTAATGCTTGTAAAAACGGACACTCCCTGAAAAATACGTCATTTTACAAACGTATGGTGGAATATTACAAACTAACGTGCGGAAATGCAATCTATCCGTTCCGCCGATGAGGCAATATTTCCAGTCTCCCTCTTGCTTTTTACTGTTTAATTTTGTATCTTTAGAGTTTCTCATCCTTCTAAAGACAGGTAGTCATATTATAAAGTGACTAATGTCATCTTATAAGGTGATATTTATCATTCTATAAGGTGACTATTGTCACCTTACAACGGGACGACTACCCGACTGCATAAAAGTTCACTAATTCCTGCACTGAAAATCCTTAATCTCTGCACTGAAAAACCTTAGATACAACGATGAAATAATAATCTGTTACGGTGCAACAATCAAACATTTAATCGTATTGAAGGATAACAGTAGGTGTTATTTCCCCTCCGCTTTGTTCTTGAACTCGGTTGGTGAAACGCCGTACAATGCCTTGAAGCAATTGGAGAAATAGGCCAGACTGTTATAACCCACCGCACAATATACTTCTGTAATTGTCATATCTGTCTCTTTCAGCATCTTGGCAGCAGTTTCCAACCGGAAGTTACGGATAAACTCATTCGGCGAATATCCGGTGATCTGTTTTATTTTCCGGTAGAGGTTCGATTTACTTAAACCGAGTTCTCTGCAGAAAGCATCCAGGTTCAGATCGGAATTGGCAATGTTCTGCTGCAAAGTGGCATATAGATTCTGCATAAATTTCTCGTCCACAGATGTCATATCCACTCCCAGGGATTCGAGAGAGAAGTTTTTGCTGTACAGGTCTTTCAGCCTTTCCCGGCTTTGGATGATGTTGTCCACTCTGACTTTCAATATCGAAGCGTCGAAAGGTTTGGTGATGTACTCGTCCGCTCCGGCGGCGTATCCCTCCTTAATATCGTTCGTACCCGTCTTGGCAGTGACCATGATGATAGGGATATGGCTGGTATTCATGTCTTTCTTCAGTTGCCGGATCAGTTCGATACCGTTCATTTTCGGCATCATCAGGTCGGTGATAATCAGGTTTGGCAACAGGTTGATGGCCTTGGCGAGCGCTTCTTCACCATTAGTCACTCCTATTACGTTGTATTTATCCGCCAGACAGGAACAGATATAGTTGTTCAGGTCGCGATTGTCTTCTACTATCAGAATCGTGGCCTGCTTCTTGCCCGAATGCTCGGCTTCGAAAGCAGTGTCCGGAAGTTCCACATTAAATAATACGGTTTCATTGGCGGATGATTCTACCATCGTTTCCGGGTCGAAACCGTTTTTGTCGATAGGCAGGACAAATTGGAAGACTGCGCCGGAGTCGGGAGCGTTGTCTGCCCATATCACTCCGTGGTGCATTTCTATAATGGCTTTGCTTAGGCTTAGTCCGATGCCCGTTCCCGATTTGGAATGTTCGTTTTGTGCTACCTGATAGAAAGGACGGAAGATTTTCTCCAGTTCGTCGGGATCAATGCCGACACCGTTGTCCTGAATGGATACGGTGAGGTATTTTATTTCCGGGTCCTTATACTTGTTCAGTCTGGCAGGCACGAAGATAGCAAGTTCGGAGAGTGATTTCACATTCAGTTCCACTCGTATGGAACCTCCGTCCGGTACGTTCTTGAAAGCATTGGAGAGAAAGTTGAAATAAACTTTTTCCAGCAGGTTCCAGTCGAACCACACCGGTTGCTCGTCTACGGCATGTTTGAACCTTAAATGGATGTTCCGGTACAGTGCCAGATCCTGAAAAGAGCTTACCGCTTCGTGTGTGAACTTGACGATGTCATGCTCGGAAACTTGTAGTTTCATGGTTCCGCTTTCATTCTTTTGCAGATCCATCAGGTTGTTGACGATACGGAGCAGGCGCTGCGCGTTGCGCAGCATTAGCTGGGATTTGTAGTGGACATCATCCACCAGATCCGTTCGCTTTACGAATTCCTCCAATGGAGCCATGATTAAGGTCAACGGCGTACGCAGTTCGTGTGAGAAGTTGGTAAAGAGGCGGTTTCGTTCCTGATAAAACTCTTCGTGCACTTCCGCTTCCATTTGTTTGAGCCTGATGTTGTTTTGCAGGCGTTTCTTCTCCGTAAAATAGCGGATAATGAAAGCGATCAGGGCAATGGCGACGACACTGTATATCAAGTAAGCCCACCAGGTCTTCCACAGGGGAGGCAAGACAACGATTTCCAGTGTGGCTCCCTGTTCATTCCAGATTCCGTCGTTGTTGGAGCCTTTCACGATGAAGTGGTAAGTTCCGGCCGGAATATTGGTGTAGTAGGCAGTACGTCGGTTGCCGACCTTATTCCAGTCAGAGTCGAATCCCTCCAGTTTGTAGGAATATTCGTTCTTGCTGTTGAAGATATAGTTCAGCGCACAGTATTCAATGGTTATATTGGTCTGATTATGATTGAGTACGATCTTCTTTTGGGTGGAGATGTTCTCCTGCAGTACATTTTCTTCGTCGTTGGGGCATACCAGTTTGTTGTTGATATATAGTTTGTCCAATATAATGGGAGGGACGTTGGGGTTGGTGACGATATCATTGGGGTTGAACAGGGTAAAACCGTTGTTGCCGGCAAAGAAAATCCGGTTGTCGGACAGGCGGAATCCTGCACAGGGAGAAAACTCCTGTATCTGTATTCCGCTTTCTTTGTTGTAATTGGTGATGCTCCGGGTACGGAGGTCCAATCTCGAAATGCCGTTTAGCGTGCTGATCCATAAACTGTTGTCGGCTCCCTCCACCACTTTGCAAACTTGATTGCTTTGCAAGCCGCTTTTCTCATTGTAGGTGGTGAATTGCTCGGTCGTGATGTTGAATTCACTTAGTCCGCCATCCATGCTGCTGATCCATATCCTGCCGGAACGGTCCTTTAGAATACTGCTGATATGTTTGGCGGTTAGTCCATTGGTGTGGTTGTAGGAAAGCAGGGAGTGATTGATCTTGTCATAAAAGAATAAACCTTTCTCTTTGGTGCCGATTAGAAACACATCGTTACTGATTTCGCATACACAGATGACACTGGCAAAACGGAAAGTGCCCTCGCCTTTTACGGCAAATTCGGTCTGCACATGGAGCGATGGGGTATCTGAAATAAACATCAGTCCCTCTTTCGGACTTGTAGAACCTACAACCAGTTCTCCGGAAATGCTTTTACTGATGTGGTAAATCGGATTCCGGTCATTATTCTGAAAGATCAGTGAGAAATGGTGATTGTGCAGGTTGAATTCATAGATTTCCCCGATGCTCGTTCCGCATAAAATCCGGTTCTTGTCGTAATAGACAGTTTTAATGACGCTTTGCATCGACTCACCGGGATTGTGCGGGAGTATGTATTGCTGGAAAGTCTGCTGTTCGAGGTCGAAAGTAATCAATCCTCCTCCTTCGGCTCCGATGTATAAAGTCCCTTCGTGTTCGATGGCAGGACCTAAGATACCCAGAGTTTTGTTTAGGGACGAGCTGGGACTGTAAAAGTCGAAGAGATGTCCGTAAGGGTTATAGTAGCTGATACCTCCTGCATACGTTCCGATCCAGATGGTTTGCATCCGGTCGAACAGAATGCTGTAGATGGAATGATGACTCAATGTGCCCTGTGTGCCGTAGCGATAGGTTTGTATCCGGTTGGTCACCGGATTGAGGATGTTCAGACCGTCGAAAGTGCCTATCCATATTTCACCCGAGGGAGACTCGTTGATGCAACGGACGTTATTGTTGGATAGTCCGTTCCGGGTATTGTAACACACCACTTCCGCCGGATCGTGCTTGATGACATAGACGCCGTGTGTGTCGTTTCCCAGCCATATATTTCCTTTTCTGTCGATGTGCACTTTTCTGATCCGGTTTGACGGGATAGGCAGTGATTCGGAATTCTGTTGAAAGGAACGGACTACTGCCTGCTGCTGTAAATCGTAGATAAGCAGTCCTCTGTTGTAGGAGGCGATGTAGAGTTTGTGGTCTCTTTCAATAATGTCATTTACCCAGTTCCCTTTCAGCTCTTTGGTGGAGATGTTTTTCAGGGAATCTCCCTGGGGAGTGTAGGCAAACAGTCCTTCAGAGGCGGCTCCTACCCATAAGGTACCCTGCTGGTCAAGACAAAGTGAGGTAATCTTGTTCTTGTCCTTGTTTTCCTGCTGGTTGATATGATACCGTTTAAACTCGTTCTTGTTCTTGTCGAGCCTGTTCAGACCGTTTTCTGTGCCTATCCACAGGTTGCCTTCTGCATCTTCCGCCATGCAATTAATGATATTGCTACTGATACTGTGCGGATCGTCGGCATGGTTCCAGTAAACCTCGAAGGAATTTCCGTTGAATTTATTGAGTCCGTTGCGTGTACCAAACCATATATATCCTAATTTGTCCTGATAGATACAGGTGACGTTCAGTTGGGATAATCCATCTTTGACAGACAAATGAGAGAAATGATAAGGCTGATTGGCAAAAAGAAACTGTACGGAAATAGCAAACAGCAATGTACAAAAAAGTCTTTTCATAAGTGGATGATTTTAAGGAAAGAGTGTTTTTACTTGCAACAAAAATAGCAAAAAACAGTAAAATACCTCCCAAAGATTCCCATTATTTTGTACCCTTTTCCCCATCAAATAGATAGTTGAACGATTCTTATAAGGTTTCGACGGAAAATTATAAGTGCGAAAAGGAATCTGCAATTCTTTGGTGCATATTAGAAAATAGATTGGAAAGGAAGTGTCTATTTTTACCATCGTAGAATTTGTTGAATTGAAAAACATATTATTATGAAAAAAAGCATTCTTTTTAATCGGACACTGCATCTGGTGTCTTATGTATTACTGTCTCTTACGTCCTGCCTGTTTGTATCCTGCGACAAGGACGATGACTGGGACAAGAACTTGGGAAATAACCTGCTGGAGGGAATTTGGACACGCGAAAGCACATCACAGAAGTTTGTAGCGACCTTCAATGCCGATCACACTTCGTACATCTGTACCTATAATATAGAGACGGAGGCACTCGAACATGTGGATTTGCAGGGCAAATATCGTGTGGTGGATGAATCGGTATTGATTTATCAGAGCGGAGACAAGCACCGGTTCAAACTAAGTGAGGACGGCAATACGGTAGAGATTACTTACGGATATGATACGGGCAGTCCGGAAACGGAGAAAACATATACCTATCAGCGGTTTGTTGAAGTGCAGGAACCGGAGCCGGAACCCGAAGAAAAGGAACTTGAGCTTGCAGACGTGAATGCTGCAAAAGCCGCTCTGGGTAGTTTGAAAGCCGGTGCTTCGGTAACGGTGGGAATGAGTAACTGGGAAGAGGTGGTGGTAACGAAAGTCAGCCTGCGTAAGCAGCTTACTATCGAAGATACTCCGATGACCAACAGTAGTCTGGCAAGTGGAAATCTGACTTTCACCGTTCCGGAGAATATGCCGGTAGGCTCTTATTCTTTGATAGTGGCTTACACGATGAATGGCAAAGCGAAAGAGGTGATGTTTGATGCGGTGACTTGCACGGTGAAAGAAGAAGTGACGCCTCCCGAACCCGGAGCCAAAGTGCTGGTGTTCAAAAATCAAATGATGGGAAGTGCGCAGAATCGTGATTTCGGCTGTCTGTTGACAGTGACCGATGCCGGCCAGTTGGATATACAGACTGCCTGCTACATGAACGACGATCCTACATTAAATGCCGACGAGAACAAGAAACGCCGTTCGGAAATAGATTTGATTGCAAACACTTATTCCGGTCCTGCTTTTGCTTTGGGTAATTTCGATAAGATTGCTCATAATCTTAGGAACTTCAGATGTAACGGGACGAATCTTTTCACAACGTCCAAAGATGATGCCAAGGATAAAGAGACTGCTGTCACGATGTTCCCGGGATATGCCGATATTCAGACTAAATTCCTCGTGCTTCAGGAAAGCATCGAAAAGGAGAAGAACATTATAGATTTAGTCAGAAACGATCAGTTGGCGGAAATTTCGGAAACGGCGACTCCGGCTTTGTTCGATGGAACTTCGAAGATAGACCGTATCACTGTGCAGAGCATCAAGCCTGGTGAGTCTGTGGGAAGAGACCGGTTCGATCTGAATGGCGTAGTTGTTTAGATCGGAAGAGCA